>Ga0209060_10001467_pt1 | contig 25887 bp, 29 predicted proteins | sample Coa_R1_8_FD_187155 | JGI IMG/M metagenome (GOLD analysis project Ga0209060, IMG submission 187155) | Surface soil microbial communities from Centralia Pennsylvania, which are recovering from an underground coalmine fire - Coalmine... | ecosystem: Environmental > Terrestrial > Soil >...
CCCTCCTTGTATCAGTCGAACTGTGGGAAAGATTCGGACTTGCTCTGGTTGTTCCTTCCAACGCCCCCAGTTACCCTGGGCGCAGGCCCGCTGTCGAACGGGCTTGGAAACATTTTAACGTATAAGGAAAGGTCCTCAATACCGCCTTTATTGAACGCTTCAATGGAACCATGCGTGAGCGACTGGCCGCCTTAACGCGAAAATGTCGCCATCCCGCTCAGCGTCTGAAGGCGCTCCACACCGGGATGTATTTGATCGGGTGTACCTACAATTTTTGTTGGCCGCACGAGACACTGAGCAAGCCAGAGGCCGGGGACACCCCCAACGCCCTGGGAGTCCATGCACCCCAGCCATCGCCAGTGGCGTGACCGACCATGTATGGAGTGTGAGGGAGCTGCTGCAGTATCGCATTGCGCCGCCTCCCTGGTCTGAGCCACGGCGGCGAGGCCGTCCACGCCTCCGACCCCTGCCTGATCTCACCCAACCGAAACGTCCTCGAGGACGCCCTCGTACCAGACCCTTGCCTGACCCAGCGGTCCCCAAACGACCACGCGGACGCCCGCGGAAAGTGGTTCTATGTGCCTTCACCACTTAACGTAGCTCTACCAGCCCTTCCGCACTGGTTTTTTCGCTTTATTTTGCAGCAGCACAGCGACCTTCTTTGCCCCCACACTTGCGGCATTTTGCCATTCCTTCTTCCCCATTTTTACCACAAAGGAAAAGAGTGTTTGCGCGGCACTCTCGTCATTTTTGACACCTCAGGCGCTCAATTTTTTTCGCGGACCCCAGCCCGTTTTTCACCCCCTCCAAAATCGTCACGCTCTTGAAGTGTCTCCTTGCGGTGGCGTCTTTCAATCCTGCATATGTACATGGAAGCCAGGTGTAGAGCGCTCTCATGCTGTACAAAGAGATGAGAAGTGGACGTGATCGCCAAAACACCAACGCTCCTTTGCTCATCTTGTATCACTCAATTGCTTTCAGCCGGGATGATCCGCCAGGGCAGGTGGGGAGAGCGTTCAGTGTCACGGATTTGCGGCAATGCAGGACAATGAAGGGTTTTTCAAGCAAATGTGAACAATCCGCTGTTGCATGGCAACCAGGGTATTTTTGCACGCTGCGCTCGACAACATTTGCACCCACCAGCAATGGTTTTTGTCTGCTCGTGGGTGCTGTTTTTGACACTCATAGGGGAATCTTTTTGTCTCCCCTTTGGCCATCGTCTTGCAGCCTTGCCCTCCTATCTGTTGCGCAGGTTGGCTCCCCATTTTTCTGCCGAGTCAGTTGCTACCTTGTATTTCCTCACCACTGAGGTTTGGATAGTCCAATGGGTTCTCAACCACCTCCTGTTGCTCCGTAGTATCCCGCTGATTGGCGCTGACAGGTGGAGTCTTTGACACGGCCCGTATTCGCCCATTCGAGGAACGTGAACCATTATGGCTGGAGGCAGCATCGCCTGCGCTGTTCTGAATCTCTTTCCCTTGCGCTTTCGCAATGCGTTTCAGGCGCATCAGCGTTGATGCTTTCAGCCGCTTCGAGCCATCAGGCAGAGGGATAATTTCCTCTGAGAGGATTTTGTCCCAGCCGGTATACTCTGGTTTCATGTGATATTTGATAGTCCCAGGAGACACGCTGAACTCTGCGGCCAGTTCGGAGATACTCATGGTGTCGTCCAGCGATCCGCCAGTGTCTGCCTCTCCCTCCACTGACGCGGCTTCTGCTTTTTCCTGTCCAAGAGCTGCTGTCTGCTCTGCGGCCAATCGAGGAGACATGGCAATGCGCTTCTCTGGGCGAATCTTGAATACTCTGTTGTTGGCCTGATCCCACACGCCACGCGACACCGCTTGAATCTCCACCTGCTCATCGCTCAGATCATCACTGGCAATGCCCGCCGTCTCCAGAGCGATGCGCATCTGCTTGAGCCGTTCGTCACGCTGCGCTCGCTCTTCCAGATTGAAGGCTTCTTTTGCCAGGCCGCCCAGCACCGTGCGAATGCGCTGGCCTGCACCCTCCGCGCGGGCTGCCGCCACCATGTTCTGTGCGCGAATGCGAGCCGCCTCGCGCTGCGCCTCCGCTTCAATCTCCTCTGGCGTGCGCGCATCGACGCGCTCCTGCATGCGCCTTGGCACAATGCTATAGAGCAGCACAATCACCAGCGGAATTGCGCCAATGGCCTTATTGACCAACTGCGGCGGAATGTCGGTAAAGCCTGCGCGGTTCAGCAAATCCTGGGTGATGATCGTTTGATAATTCGTGACAAAGAGCGTATTGGAGAACCAGGACAGCGAAGCCATCAACAGGGCCACCAGAAACCAGATCAGGCCAAATAACGTGGTCTTGATGCCATCGCCCCAGCCGCGCTTGCGCCGCATCCACAGGCGGCGCGAAAAATAGAGGCCCAGAAAGAAGCCGCCGTCGACCCCCAGGGCGCGCACCGCCGCGCTAATATTATCGAGCAACGATCCGGTTTGCAGGTTGAAGCCATACACATAGGCGATGCCGATAATGGACACGATCAGCAAGCTCGTCACCAGGGCATGCAGGCCGATTTCCATCACCCGCGAGGGACCAACCTCATCCTCCGAGACCTGAGGCTTTGCCGCAGCGCTTGCTACCTTGTCGGCAGAAATGTTCATGTGAAGCTCTCCATGACGTGAAAGAAGACACTGGTTGGGGTCCTTCTCCCAATGTGCTATACTGGGAAGCAAAGAATCAACAATTGCGCCACAGGTGACTTTCTCCTGTGGTGCGCCCCAGGCGGTAGCTGGGTCAACGAGCAGTGGCTTTGTGTCCTGCGGCCAGGCGTCCTGTGGGCGTGTGGCCGCTTTTTGTTGTGCCACACGCTCGGAGCCTCGTCAGCCGAGGCCGGAGACTGTGCAGGGAGTCGTTTGCCTGCGCGCTGCTCGCCGCCTCGCACACAGAAAGGAAGGCTGGTGTGAGTTCGTATCGTGTGATTCCAGGGCTGCTGTCTGGGCAGCACATTGAGTGCAATGATGCCGCGCATCATCTGAGGGTGAACTTGTTGCTCGTCCCCCTCAGCCCCATCCAGTACCAGTTGGTGAAGGCGTTGTTGTCCCAGCGTCAGCGCTGGGAAGCGGAGCTGGGCCAGGTTCCCTTCCTCGTGTCGGTCTCGGAGTTGCAACGGGTGGCGGGCCTGCGGCGCCGCAAAGATGTCAAAAAACAACTGTGGCATGCCAACGGCCAGTTGGGCAGGCAAGCGCTACGAGCGGTCAGTGTGCATGGGTATGGCTACGCCCTCTTTTCCCTGTCTGAGTTGCAGCCGCCCGTTGCTCTCATCGGGGCAGCCGTGCCCCCCGGCGTGGAGGCGGGCGAGTCAGGATGAGCAGCGCACTGCTCGTTGGCGTGATGGGGACAATGGTTCCCACCCCTGGCATTTGGGAACCAAGGTTCCCCTTTTGGCGCTCCGACTGAAGTACGCTTGACCTGTGTGCTTCAAGATCGGAGGGTGCTCGTATGCGTTTCCTGCCCCGACGCGGCGGACCTCGCGTTCACGCGCGCCAGCCGGTGCCTCCGTCGCGCCGGTCGCGGCTCCGGTGGCTCCGCTCCCCCTGGCTCTGGTGGGGGCTGCTGGTCCTGCTCGGTCTGCTGCTCTTGCCCGCGCCGCTCGCCCACGCGGCTCCACTGTCTCTGGCCGCGCCTACTGGGCTGCGTCCGCTCTTCGTCACCGTTCCGTTTTCGCCCGCCCTGCCACATGGGGCACAGGTGCCCGCTGACGACTGCGGCGTGACCAACCTGACCTCCTGCTTCAACAGTTGGATCACCAGCTTTTTGCAGAACCCGGTCGAAAGCTGGTGGAAGCAGCAGGTGGACACCTTTCAGACCTACGGCTTCATCTTCAAGACTCCAGCGCCGCTCACGTATGATGCGCCCCCCGTCAAAGAGATGTACACCTTCGCGCTCGCGGTGGTGGGTGCCCTCTTGGTGATCCTCCTGGCGGTTTCTGGCCTCAACTATATGCTGGGACGCTCGACCTCCTGGTCCGAGACGTTGCCCCAGATCATCCTCTGCGGCCTGATGGCCTTCGCCTTCCAGCCCTTCATCGCCATGTTTATCCAACTTGGCAATGATTTCATCGACGGCATGCAGGCTGCGGTGCTTGTCAAACCCAGCTTTCCCGGCTATGGAATCGGGGCCAATGCTATCATGGACATCCTGGCAGCGGTGGTGGAATTGGCCGCCGATATCCTGCTGGCGTTGGAGGCATTGGCCCGCCTGGCGCTGCTCGATCTGCTGATTGCGCTGGCTCCCCTGGGCATCATGTGCTACGCCCTCCCCCAAAGCCGGGCCTGGGGTCGGATGTGGGCCGAAGCCTTTGTGGCAACCATCCTCATTCAGCCCATTCAAACCACCCTGGTCATGCTGGGGGCCAAGATGATCGCGCTGGTGGCGGGCTTTCTGACCGTGCCGAGCCTGCCGCCCACCGTGCAAGTCCTGGTGGGGCTGGCCTCCATCAGCCTGGCGCTCAAGGTGCCCAGCCTGCTGCTGGGCCGCGCAACCCACGTCGTCACGGACTTCCATAATGAATCAGTAAAGCTGCTCGCCGTATTCGCGGGCGGGTGAGGGGAGGACCAGACCATGAAACAAGCGCTGATCGCGGGCCTGGTGCTCCTGGTGCTGCTGGGGTGCTGTCTGGGCGCGTATGCGGGGGTGCAACTCGCCGTCACCCAGTCAGTCGCTGCGGCTGGGGGCGATGCGGCGGCGGACTGCGTGTTTCAGCAGACCGGCTGTGTGCTGGCGGTCATGGCGCAGACCCTTGAAGATCATGTCTGGGGGCCAAACCTCAACCACTACGCGCCTGCCGATCTGGTCGTCCAGCCCGCCTACCAGAAGTGGCTGGCCGACTGCGGGGGCAGCGTGTGCTCGGATATGTCGCCAACCCAGTTGCAGTGCGTGAAGTTCGTCGAAGGCGTCTTCCAGATGGCGAATGATCCCTTGCCCTTCCATCACGACGCGATTGAGTTCTGGGGCGACTACTTTCACCTCAAAGGCTGGAGCGAGATTGGCAGCACCTACGCTCCTCCGGGCCAGCGCGGCTGGCCCGCGCCGGGGGATATGGTGATCTTCGCCAACGAAAATGCCGGGGTGCCCCAGCTCGGCGATCCGACCAATTATCCCGGCCACATTGCGCTGGTAGTGCGGGTGGACAAGCCCGACCCCAAGCATGGCATCGCCGGGCAGGTAGTCGTCGCGCAGGGCAATGGCCCTGGCAACGAGTGGGCGGCGAGCAAAGGGCTACCTGGCAATCTGTATAGCATGCCGCTCAACTCCGATAGGAGCGTGGACACCTGGGATGGCTTCATGGTGGTGGGCTACATCCGGCAGGATGCGCCACCAACCGGGATGCCCACGCTCGACCAGCATGATCCCAACGTCAAGACCTATCTGCCGACCTTGCAGAGTGCGGCGGCGACCTGGGGCATTCCGGGCGGCTACTACGCCGCGCAGATCAAGCAGGAATCCGGTTTCAATCCCAAGGCGGTGAGTGCTGCCGGGGCGGAAGGCATTGCGCAGTTCCTCCCATCCACAGCAGCAGGCTGGAATCCGCCCTTTGATCCGTTCGACCCGGTGGCGAGCCTCAACGCTGGGGCCGAGTACATGCTGAATGGCCTGCACAAGTACGCTGGGGATTATGCTGCGGCGCTGGCGGCGTATAACGCCGGAGGCGGAACACTCGCCGCCTGTACGCAGCAGCGCGGGGTGGCCTGGCTGAACTGTATGCCGCCTGAAACGCAGCACTACATTCCCAGCATTTTGGGGTGGTAACCCCAGCAAAGGAGGCATCGATGCTGCTCCATCTGGTGGTGCTCTTGGACATCGGCCAGACCGTGACGACGCTCTACGACAAGCTTGTTCGCCCGCTGGTGATTCCGGCTGCCCTGCTGACGATTGCCTACGGGGGCTTTCTCTGGATGACCGGCAATGCCAGTGACGATATTCGGCGGGTGGGCAAGGGCAAGGCCGTCATTGTCGGGGCGATTGTCGGCGCGCTCATTGTCTGGTTTGCCCCAGACTTTGCCACGACGCTGAACAGCAGTTTGCCGCAGTAGCACAGCGGCATCTTGGAGAGAAAGCAGGCGTATCCATGGCGGAGGGCGACATCAAACGCTATCAGGTGCCCACGCACCTCAAAATCAACGACTTGCTGACCATCGCTGGCTTCACCTTCACCTTTCGGCAGATTGCGATCCTCATGGTCGGTGGGGGCGCGGCCTACGACGTGGGGACGCAGTTTCCCCACTCAGGGGTCGGTCTCTTTCTGGAGGATTCCGTCGGCGACGTGGGGGCGCAGATCGTTCGGTGGTTCCTGGTCGGGCTGCTCCTGCTGCCGACTCTGGTGTTGACCTTTGGGCGCTACCAGGGTCGGACCCTGGAGACCTGGGGCAAAGTCTGGCTCACATTTGTGACGCAGCCGCACCGCTATCGCTGGCGACAGCAGCCTGACCCGGCGCTCGGATCGGTGCCGCCCCGGCTGCCGGTGACAGAGGAACGGGAGGATGCCTGAGATGCACCCAAAGCAGGCGACGTATCGCCCTCCGTTTTCCTGGTGGTTGGGCGGGGTCCAGCAGTCCTTTGTGCGCGTGCAAGGGGTCTCCGGTGATGTGCTCTGTGTGGGGGCAGCGGATCGTTCCAATGCCTATATCGGAGTGCTAGAAGTGAGCGGGATGTCGTATGACCTCAAAAGCCAGCGTGAACAAGAGCGGCTGATTGATCTGTGGCAGCAGATTCTCGCGGGTGTCTCGTTTCCGGTACAACTCCTCTGGCGGAGTCTCCCGCTGCGCCTGGACCCCTATCTGGCGCGCTTTGCGTGTCCAGTCCATCAGCCGGATACGCGTGAGCGGCGCGTCTGGGAGACCCTGGCCGCCGCCCATATCCAGCATGTGCAGCACCTCGCCGCCCGTCGCACGCTGGTCCAGCGGCGCATCTATCTCTGCACGCGCGTGCGCGCTGAGGAACCGACGAAGGCGGGCCTCCGGGGCCTCTTCTCGCTGGGCGCGAAACGGCTGCCCCAGGCTCTCGCGCTGGAGCACGCACGGGGAGAGTTGGCGCGGCGGCTGGATGGCCTAGCGCGGCATTTGGAACTCCTGGACCTGACGACGCATCGGCTCGCTGGCGGGACCGAATTGGGCGCGTTTTACCAGAGTTGTCTGGTGCCCCTCACGGCGGCGCAGTTCCCCCTGGAGGCTTCGGTGATCGAGGGCGCGGATGCCTTTCCCCAGCGGCGCACCTTCCCACGAATGGCTGGGGCGGATGAGCCGCCCGCTCCGGCGTCCTCGCCTGCGCCCGTCCCGCTGCTCATTTGCCCGGTCTGCCAGGCCACCACGCCGGGTTGGGCGCGGTTTTGTGGGGAATGCGGCACGCCGTTCTCCGACGAACGGCGCACCCGCTTTCTGCTCCCCCCGGATGGCGCGGCTGGGGAAGCGAGCACAGGCAGCGCACCAGCGCCCCCCGATCCCACGCCAGCGCCACATCGCCTCCCCTGGCGACGACAGCCTGAAGCGACACTGGCGCGTCAGACCCTGTTTCCCCACCTGGCCGATGTGCTGGCCCCCTCGGTCGTCGAGGTGGCATCCGATCAGGTACGCGTGGGAGACGAGTGGCAGCAGGTCCTGGTGGTGCGGGGTCTGCCGCGCCTGGTCGAAGCCGGATGGCTGCGCCCGCTGCTCGATCTGGATGAGCCGTTTGACCTCAGCTTCCACCTGCGTCCGCAAGCCTCCACGCAGATGGAGGGCCTGCTGCGGCGCAAGCGCACCCAGTTCCAGGCCACGAAACACCTGGCCGTGGACAAAGGTTACCTGGTTGATCCCCACATCGAGATCGCCTTGCAGGATATCGACACCCTGATGAACAAAGTTGCCAGCGGGGCTGAGCGGCTCTTTGAGCTCGTCTGGCTCGTGCGGGTGTGGGGACACACTCGCACCGAGGTAGCCGACCGGGCCAGGAAGCTCCAGCAGGTCTTGCAAGGCATGCGCCTGCTGAGCTACCCAGCCACCTACGAGCAGGCGGCAGCGCTGCGCTCCTGCTTGCCCCAGGTGCAGCCGACGCTCGACGGCGAGGGGCTGCTCTTGCCCAGTGAAATCATCGCCACCGCCTACCCCTTTGTCTCCTCCTCGCTCGCGCACGACGAGGGCGTGCTGGTGGGGGTGACCCCGGCCCAGGAGTTGGTCGTCCTCGACCCGTGGGCACGCACAGCAGGCGTGTCGAACCCTAGCATGGTGGTCTTTGGTCCCCCTGGGAGCGGCAAGAGTACCCTGGTGAAAACGCTGGTGACCCGCCTGGCGCTGCGGTTTCATCTGCGCGAGCCTGGGACCGCGCCCGGCTTTCAGGTCTTCGTGATCGACCCCGAAAGCGAGTACGGCCTGCTCACCGCTGCCCTCGGCGGTCAGACGGTGCGGCTTTCGCCTGGCTCCCCCGACTGCATCAACCCGTTCGATCTCCCGCTGCCGCGTCAGGACCGGGTCACTGGCACCGCGAGTGAAGAGAATGCGCTCGCCATGCAGATTGCCCAGGTGCGGCTGCTGCTGGAAATCCTGGTAACCACGCGCAGCACAGAGGGCACGCCAGGGACGCTCACCCCTGAGGAAGATAGTCTGCTTGATCTGGCGCTCTACGACACCTACGAGGCGGCTGGCATCACCCGCGATCCCAGCACGCATTCTCGGACCCCGCCGCTCATGCGTGATCTGGTGGCGGTGCTGCACCACCCCAAGTGGGGCGAAGCCGGAGCGAGTCTCTTCAAGCGTCTGGAGCAGTTCACCAGGGGGTCGGAAAGTGGTCTCTTCAGTGGCCCGACGACGGTCAATGTGCAGAGCCCGGTGGTCGTCTTCGATACCAGCGCCTGCCGCAGCCACCTACAGCAGATCATCGCTCAGTTCCTCATCAGCACGTTTGTCTGGTCCCAGGCGTTTGGCAGTCGCACCCCGCGTGCGCTGGTGGTAGATGAGGCCGCGACCTGGCTGCGCTATCCGGGGGGCAAAAGCGCCCTCGAACAATATACCGAGCGGGCGCGCAAGCATTTCCTCTCAGTGATCTGTATCACGCAGGAACCCGACACCTTTGTGGGATCGAAGCTGATTGCCAACAGCGCGATCAAATGGCTGCACCGACCCGATCCGTCCGACCTGGACTTGATCCGCAGCCTGTTCGGTCTCTCCGAACGGGAAGCGCAGCGGCTGCTGCGGCTGCAACAGGGTGAGGCGCTGCTGATCGTCGATGATCTGCGGGGCAGTCAGCGCCTCATCGTCAAGAACGAAATCAGCGATCTGGAACTGGTGCTGGCCCAGACCGACCCCTCTGTGCTGGCTGCGTGGGCCACGAACCCGGAATACGCGCATTTGCGAGACTTGCTGCGGGGGCTGGCCTCCGGAGGGCTGAGGAATCTGGCAAGCTATTTGGTCGAGGAGGAAGCATCATGATGGCACGCGGCACGAGTCGTATCGAAACCGATGCCGAGAGCGCTGCCCGGCGGCTGGTCGGACATCTGCATTACCTGCAATATCGCCCGCGTCGTCTCTTTGAGCACCGCTCAGATCGGTGGATATTTGGGGCGATGACCGATCATGCGCAACCTACCCAGGTGCGCGCCGCCGTGCTCGCGCCCGGCGAGCGCCAGGTGGTGCTGCACACCTTTCTGCTCGCCCCCGAAGAGGAAGCGGTGTGCGACTACCGCGCCTGGACCCGCCAGTTTGTGGCCGAGCACGAGCAGACGTGCCTCTGCTGGTTTGGGGTGCTGCATGCCGCCGACCGGCACGCCGACACCCCGCATGTGCATGTCGGCCTGGTCAAGGCGCAGGCGAGCAGTCCACGGCTGCTGCGCGACCAGCGGACAGCGGACCAGACCGAGCAGCGGCCCTCAGGCGGCCAGGGCGGGGTCCTGCTCCGGCTGTCGTCACTTGCGAAGAAGGAGGCACGCTGATGCTGCCCACCTCTCACAGACCCGCGCCAGTTGACCAGGACGATGACGATCTCTGGCTCCGCCCTCCGCGTAGACGGCCCATCCCTCTCGGAATCCGTCTCGTCCACCTGGCACGCAGCCCCGTCTGGTCCCGCCTCCTCCGCCTGCTCACCTCCCGCTGGATGCCGGTGCTTGCCTTGCCGCTGCTGGTGTGGCTGTCCTATCTGACGCTCCAGGGACCACTCGCAGAGGCCCGTACCCCTGGCGGGCTAAGCCACGTCCATCCGCCCCTCTGGATGCTGCTGCTGTGGGGGGTGACGGTGCTGGATGCCCTCTCTTGCTACGCCCTCTACCTGCGCTGGCAGGCGAAAGGCCAGCGCTCGACGCTCCGAGGATCGGCCCACTGGGCGACGGGCAGGGAACTCGCCCCCTATCTGGCCCCGCGCACCGATGCGGCCCCCCTGGTACTGGGCACGACGGCGGGCCGAACCATCGCCCTTTCCGAGCAGCGGCAGTGCGAGCATGTGCTGCTCGTCGGCCCCCAGGGCAAGGGCAAGGGCGTCTATGTGATTGTGCCGAGCCTCCTCCGCGAGCCAGGCACGCGCTCCATCTTTGCCATCGACCCCAAGAGTGAACTGGTGCGGCTAACCGCTGGCGCGGTGGCCCAGCACCATCAGGTGTGGGTGTTCGCGCCCGATGCCCCAGCCACCAGTGTGACCTACAATCCGCTGGCCCATATTCACACGTTTGAAGACGCCCAGGACTTTGCCACCTGCTGGGTGACGAATACCGGCGTCTCGTCCGAGACGTTTTACAACCACATTGCCGAGACCTTCATCACCAGCGCGGTGCTGCATCTGCGCGAGGCCGAACCCGACGCGCCCTTTGCGCGCTTGGCCGAGGTGCTGGTGAGCACCCCCTTTGACGCGCTGGTCGAAGTGTTGCAGGGCAGCCCCGCCACCACCGCCCGCGAGGTGCTGGCCCCGGTACTAGCGCATCTGCACAAGAACCCAACGCTCCAGGCCAGTATCCACACGGGCCTGGCGAATCGTTTTCTGCGGCTCTTTAGCCCCAGCGTCCAGGCGGTGACCGAACGCAATGAGGTGGACTTTACCCGAATGGCCTACGACCCCACCGCGCTCTATCTGGCGATCCCGGCCAGCGCGTCCGAGCGCCTCCGCCCGTTGTCGGCGTGCCTCTTGATGCAGATGTTTGCTACCTGGATGCGCCTGGCCGAAGCCAATGGCGGGCAGTTGCCGCACCAGGTGGTCTGCTACCTGGACGAGTTCGGCAATGCGGGGGTCGTTCCCCATTTTGCCGAGCGCATCGCCACGCTGCGCTCGTTCCGGGTATCGCTCCTCATCGCCCTTCAGAGCTTTGCGCAGTTGTACAAGCTCTATGGCAAAGATACGACGAACATCATTCTCTCCAATGCGGCGACGCATCTGGTCCTGCATGGGGTCGGGGCCGAAGAAGCGGACTACTATAGCAAACGCATCGGAGACACCACCCTCCGCAGCCAGAGCCAGAGTGGATCAGGGTACACCCAGGTACAGGAGGTGGCCCGCCCGCTCATCCGGCCTGAAGAGGTTCGCACGCTGCCAGCGGGACAACTCCTGGTGCTGGCCGACCACGCCCATCCGGTGCGGGTACAGGGCAAGCCCTACTATCGGGACAAAACGCTCGCCTCCCGTGCCAACCTGCCGCTTCCTCTCCTGGGGAGCTGGCCCACCCCGTACTCATCCTTTGGCGGCTTCCCCGACGTGCCCGCTGATCCCGATGCGATGACCTCCCCAGGCTGGGAGTGGAATGAGGAAGATCCCCCCGCGCCCCCGACAGGAGGTGATGAGGATGGCTAAACACACGCTCCCGGTCTTCTGGGCTGGCCTGGCCGCGCTATTTCTGCCGCTCGGCCTCGTTGCCTGCGGCGGTGTCGGCTCGGTGGCGAAAACACCGGTGGCAGCAACGACAGCAGGGGCCAAGCCGTTGCTGGTGCTGACTGACAGCCAGGTGAATGCCCAGGGCCTGGAAGCGTTTCAGGTAGAAGCATTCCAGCAGGGCAGAGAGCGTTGGGCGATACCATTGCCCACGTCCGGTGATGCGCTCGCCGCCGCCGATGGGGTGATCTACGTGGGCGCAGGCGAGACCATCTACGCGCTGGATGCCCAGTCCGGACACCAACGCTGGCAGGCCAGCGTCGGCCCGCAGGTGCGCTCCATCCACGTCATCGAGGCCCGAGTGTATGTGGACACCGGTGGGGGCTTCAGCGGGCAAGAGCGCATCGACGTCTTCTCTTTGATGGGGCATCTGCTCTGGCAGTACACGCCACCAGCCTTGCAGGATATTCCCGCCTGGCTGGTGGATCAAGGGGTGTTCTATACCGTCGAGGGCGACGGCGGCGTGTCTGCCACGCTTGTGGCGCGGGACGCGGCCACCGGCGCAGCACGCTGGCGTGCGCCGCTCCAGATCGACAGCCTGCCGCAGATGCTGCTGCCAGCAGGGCCAGACGCGCTCCTGGTCGTGACGCAGGATGCGCTCCTGATGGCCGAGCGGAACGCTGGCGGGCTGCTCTGGCAGCGCCAGGACACGCAGGCAGTTGGGGCCTCGATCACTGCCGGAACGCTGTACGCCTTCTTCGTCGATCAGCCCGCAGCCCTGGGGGAAGCGGCGCCAGTGTTCCTGCGGGCGCTCCGTGTCAGCGATGGCCGCCTCCTGTGGCAGCAGCCGCTCGCTCCCAACGATGCAGGCTTCTTGTCCAGCGGGCAGCCGCTCAGTGTTGGCGTCATCACGCCCCAGGCAGCCTATCTGGCAGATAGCCCTGATTTTACGGCGCTGCATGCCTGGCGGCTTTCGGATGGCACCCAGCGGTGGAGGAAGACAGTGGTGGGGGGTGTGGTGGGGCTACTGGCCGACGGGCAGCGCGTGTACCTGGCCTCCTCCCAGCAATTCGTCGCCCTCCAGGCAGACACCGGCCAGGTCATCTGGCGAGCCGCCAACCCGGATGGCCTGACCGCGCTGCGCGAGGAGGCGGGGGTGCTGCTCGGCGTCAATCCACAAACGTTCGTGCTGGCGGGCTATGACCTGGCAAGTGGGCAACGGGTGTGGCGACTGACGCCAGTGACCCTCGATGCGTATCTCGAAACCTGAATAAAACTCTTACAGAGCGATTGCTTCCTTTGCGGTAGAAAGGACAGCCGAATGTATGCTCCTCCTCGCTCGTCGTTGCAGGATACGATGATGAACCAGCGCGCCGCCCCGGCCTCTGGAGCGCGGGCCGCTTCAGGCGTAGGGGCGGCACCCGATCAGGCACGCGCTGCTTCACTCAGCGCGTGCCGCCTCCGCGAGTTCAGTTCCGGCGCGCAGGCCGCCTTGCCGCTGGCGCTGGGCATCATCCCCTTTATGACGGTCTATGGCGTCTTGATGCACGCCGCAGGCTTCTCGCCCCTCATCGCCCAGGCGATGAGCCTGCTGGTCTTTGCCGGGTCACAATTGGTGGCTGCCCAGATGCTCGTCAGCGGCGCACCCGCCGCCCTCATCGTCGCTACCGGCGTAACCATGAATGCCCGGCACGCCTTGTACTCGGCCTCCATCGCCCCCTATCTGCGGCAGGTGTCCTTGCCCTGGCGGCTGCTGTTGGGCTATCTGCTCACCGACGAAACTTATGTGCTGTCCATGCGCCGCTATCAGGAGCCAGGCGAGAACCAGCACAGGCACTACTTTCTGCTGGGCGCGGGGCTGGACCTGTGGCTCGCCTGCCAGAGCAGCACCGCCCTGGGCAGCGTGCTCTCCGCGCAGGTGCCCGCCGCCTGGCATCTGGACTTCGCCGCCACGCTCACCTTCCTGGCCCTGCTCATCCCAACGCTCCGCGAGCGGGCCAGTCGCGGGGCCGCGCTGGTCGCAGGCGTCTGCGCGGTGCTGGCGGTGGGCCTGCCCTTCAAACTGGGGCTGCTGGCCGCGACGGGCCTGGGGCTGCTGGCGGGTCGGGTGCTGGAGGCCAGACCACGCCAGCGGGAGAGGCAGCGATGACAGCAGGCATGATGATCTGGCTGGTGATGCTGCCCTTCGCCGCAGCGACTTACGCCCTGCGGGTGGGCTTTCTGCTGTCGGGTGGCGCTGGGCGACCCGCAGGGTGGCAGCGCTGGCTGCGCTTTGTGCCGCCTGCGGTGCTCTCCGCGCTGGTGGCGCTGGCGCTGTTTGGCAGCGGCAGCCCGTTCTCGCCTGCCACGCTCAGCCAGGTGTTGGCCGCCGCGCTGGCAGCGCTGGTGGCCTGGCGCTTTCGGAATGTTCTGTTGACGGTTGCCACCGGCATGGCGGCGTTCTGGATCGTGCAAGCCCTGCTGTAGCGCCTATTCCTGGGTGGGAGTGGATGGGGGGAGGGGGACGCTGGTGCATTGGCCCGTAAGCGGGCCACGGAGGAGGCCCGCTGCCTCGCGCCAGTCTCAGACGCCTGTGCTCCTGCCCAGTGCAGATAGATCGGTTGATTGGTTGTTTCCTTTGCGGTAGAAAGGAAAAACGCATGAGCTACCTCGTGGCACGACGCGCCTCCAGGCGCGTCTCCCTCGTGCTCCTCGCTCTCGCCGTTCTGGCGGGGGCCACGCTGGCCGCCTGGGCAGTGTTTCAGGCGGCCCCGACGCACCACGCCGCGCCTACCCGCGTCATCGACTGGCAGCACCCCGTCAAGGTGCCAGGTCCAGGTATGGCGCGCTCTGGCATCGGCTCGGACGCGACGGGCGACCTCTTCACCCCCCTGCGGAGTGGGAACGCGCAGGCCACGCAGCCGCAAGCCGGGTTCCCCAGTTGTTTTGGCGACTGGGCCTACACGATCTGGGTCAACGGCACGAATACCTGGATCACCAGCCGGACCACGGGCATGCGCGCCTGGGTCCAGTACTTGTGGTGCCCGCGCTGGGCGGGCGACCAGATCGGGCTGAACTTCGCCTATGGCCGGGCCTACGTGCTCACCACGCTCTACGGCGAGTGCAATTGGGTGCTGCTGGGGTACAACCCGGACATCGGCCAGGAGGTCGGAGCCAGCATTTCTGGCTATGACCATGGCAGCACCCTCCATGCCCAGGATGGGAATGATGACAACGAGGTCAACGTCTGCCCCGGCCATTACGCATGGGACTACAGCCGCACGCTGCCGGGCGACGGCTTCTACAGCGTGCTGATGGCCGCCTGGAACGAATCTTCGATCATCAACGGGTTCGCGGGTGCTATGGCTACCGCCTGGTCGCCGTGCTGCTACTGATCGTCCGATCCCCTTGCCGCTGCGCTCGGACAAGCGGCTGCTTGCCTCTGGTGGCGAGGGGCGTTCTGGCAGGAGCGGGACACGCCGCTCCTGCCCCCTGGAAGGAGAAGGGCAGCCGTCCGTGCTGCCGAGCACCCATGCAAACGCTCTTGACCATACATCCAGACGCCTCAGCCATCACACCCCGGCGGATCGCCGTCTTTGCCGGGACCACGCGGGGCGGGCTCCCGCTCCATGAACAGGCGGCAAACGTCGTGGGGGCGCGGCTGGCTGCGGCGCAGTGTGAATTGATTTTCGATGGCTCTCCAGGGGGCCTCATCGCCACCGTAGCCGAGGCCGTCCGTGCGGAGGCGGGCCAGGTGATCGGCGTGGTGCCTGCGGCCTGGGACGCCGCCTGGCGGTATCCGGGCTGCACGCAGTATTACGAAGCAGCTTCGCTCTGGCAGCGTATGGCGCTGATTGGCGACCTGGCCGATGGCTTCATCATCTTGCCCGGCGGGCTGGAAACCACGGCTGCCATGTTCGATGTCCTGCATCTGGCACACCTCGCGCAGCACCACAAGCCCATCGGCCTGCTCAACACCGAAGCGTTCTTCGCGCCGCACCTCGCGCTCCTTGAGCACCTCCAGCAGCAGGGATTTCTCCGGATGGGCACACGTGCGCCCGCCCTCCTGTGTGAGCGGGACCCGACGCTGCTCGTCACGCTGCTGCTCGCTGCGGTGCAGGCAGCAGCGGGAGAGCGATGAGGAGGTAGGCGATGAACAGCAAGCAGGTGCAACCGTTCGCGGTGCTGGAGACGACCACACCTTACGACGCCGTTGCGCAGCACTATGACGAGCTGGTGCGCCAGGGGCGGCTCATTCATGACATTGTGCTGCCGCCGCTGCTGCGGCTCGTTGGGGAGGTCGCGGGCCTCCAGGTGCTTGATCTGGCCTGTGGAACGGGCGTCGTTGCTCGTGCCCTGGCCGAACACGGCGCACAGGTCGTCGGGGTGGACCTCTCCGAGCCGATGCTCGCGCTGGCCCGGCAGTACGAGACCACCACACCCCTGGGCATTCGCTATGTGCAGGACGATGCCCAGACGCTGGCGCGTTTCCAGGCAGCCAGCATCGATCTGGTGACGTGCTGCCTGGCGATCACCGATATCCCCGACTTCGCCGCGCTGACCACAGCCGTCAGCCGGGTGCTGCGCCCAGGCGGCTGCTTTGCCTGGGTGGTGCCCCATCCCTGCTTTCAAGCACCAGGCAGCCGATGGCTTCGGGTGAACGACCAGCAGACCTTCGCACTGGCCGGCGGGTATTTCAACGAAGGCTACTGGGTGAGTTCCACCCAGTTCTCCGGGCGGCTCGGTGCGTATCATCGCACGCTGACCACCTTGCTCAACACGCTGGCTGGGGCCGGATTACGCTACGAGTTCGGCGCAGAGCCACGCGCGCATCTCGACGAGAAACCCGGCTACCGCGAAGCGGCGGTCGCGCTGCTGGTGCGCTGCCGCAAAGAGCAGGAGGAATCGCATGGCAAGGGATGAGCTGGGCCTGGGCGCGCATCCGCATGCCGGGGGGCGGATCGCCGTCTGTGCTGGATCGCACATGGGCAGGCTTCCTGCCTACCGTGCCGCTGCACAGGACATGGGGCACCTGCTGGCCGCCGAGGGCCTTGAACTGCTGTTCGGCGGAACCAGGGACGGCTTGATGCAGGTCGTGGCTGATGCCGTCAAAGCGGGCGGAGGCAAGGTGATTGGTGTGCTGCCCAAAGGTGCCTGGCCGGACCTGTTTTACCCCTGTGACGAGCGCTGGGAAGTCGAAGCGGGAGCCGGTGCGCTCTCCCGCCGCAAAGGGCTGATGATTTCCCGCGCCGATGCGGTGATCGCCCTGCCGGGCGGGTTGGGGAGTCTGGACGAACTGACGGAGGTGCTGACGCTGGTCCATCTCAAAGAGCAGACAAAACCCATTGGGCTGCTGAATACGGCGTCCTTCTATCTGCCGCACCTGGCGCTGCTCGATCACCTGTACGAGGAGGGATTTGTCGATGTGCCGCCACGCACGTATCTCCTCGTGGAGCGTGACCCGGCGCTGCTGCTCCAGCGCATCCTGGCGCACCCGCACTGGCTGTTCAATACGTCCCTCGCCAGGCACACGACCGGGGGCAAACCATGAGCACGACACCCGATGTTGCTCAACAGTCCGTGGCCTCTCCTGCCAACGCGCAAGCAGCAGCAGCCCTTGCCAACCTCCTGCACATCGTTGACTGGCTCTTTGCCGAGTGCCCCTGGTGGCGCACGCAAACACACGCCTCGCTTGCGTCCTTCGTGCTGGAAGAAGCGCGAGAAGTGACGGCGGCGCTCTTGCCACTGGCCGATTTCCCGGTTCCAGGGCGGCTCCTGCCAGGAACGATTGCGCCTGAAATCAGCAGCCATCTCTGCTCAGAACTCGGCGATCTGCTCTTGCAGGTGCTCTCCCAGGCGAAGCTGGCTGAGTTGGAAGGGTTCTTCTCGCTGACTGACGTATTGGCGCAACTCTCGGCGAAGCTGGAACGACGCCATCCGCATCTGTTTGCTACCGCCCACGCCTCCACCCCTGAGGAGGTGGACGCTCTCTACGCCGCTGTCAAAGCCCAAGAAAGGACGTGAGACCCATGATAAAACCCTCTGATACCCGATTGCCGTTCGCCCAGGCCACGCTGGTCACGCAGCACATCGGCGCGGCGATCACTGCTGTGACCTGGTCGCCCGATGGGGAGCACCTGGCCGTCGCCAGCCGCGATGGGACGGTACGGGTCTGGTGGATGAACCCGGACGGGCGCTTCAGTGGTCCGGTGACGACGTATACAGGCCATCGCGGCCCGGTGAACGCGGTGGCGTGGTCGCCGGATGGAGCCACCATCGCCTCAGCGGGCGACGATACCACGGTCCACGTCTGGCAGCCGCTGCGGGGCCGCTGCGTGTGCATCTATCGCGGCCACGCGGCCCTGGTCTATGGGCTAGCCTGGTTCCCTGATGGACGCCAGATCGTATCCGCTGGCGTTGCCACCGAGGTGCAGACCTGGGAACCCAGCACCGGCCACCGTTTGGCAGCGTACAGCGGGCATCGCGGCACGGTACGAGCCGTGGCCTGGTCCTTCGATGGGCAGTCCATTGCTTCGGTGGGAGAGGACCGCCAGGTCGATGCCTGGCTGCCCGACAGTGGAAAAACCGTGTGGACCCGCATCGGGCACGCGGAGCGGGTCTTCTGCGTGGCCTGGTCGCCGGATGGGCACTTGGTCGCTTCAGCGGGGCAAGAGGGCGTGGTGGTTCTGTGGGACGCACACGAGGGGCGCTGCCACCTGGCCTCTACCGGCCATCGTGGCCCGGTGTACGCGGTAGCCTGGTCGCCCGATGGGCAGTTCCTCGCCTCAGCCGGAGCAGATGGCACGGTACAGCTCTGGGCGTCTCGTTCGGGCATCCTGCGTACCCGGTTGGACGTGCCGCAGACGCCCCTGCGCGCTCTGGCTTGGTCGCCGGATGGGCGCAGCCTGACCGCCGGAGGGGACGATGGCGCGCTCTCGCTGTGGACCTCGCGGGAGGGCTGGAGATGATCATCACCCACGCCGATCTAGAACAGGCGAGAGCGCAAAATACTCTCCAAACGGTGGAGTGGACCGTGCTGACGCTCCACGCTCAGGAGTCAGGTTGGGTCGTGGTGCGGCGAGACCGCCAACCACTCCCTATACCGTATCCAACCTATCCCGACTATGGCCGTTTGCTCACGATGTCAGAAAGCAATACACGATTCGTTGGCATCCCACGCGCTCCGCGCGTCGAGCCAGGCGGCCCGCGTCGATCTTGCCCAGGCGTTCTGGGAATGCGGCCAGGACTCTCGTCAGTCTGCCCAGCGGTTCAGGTGAAGCAAGGAAAGGGTGACATGATGCGCTGCGAAGACGCCCTCTGGTACTGGTCGCAAGATGTGCAGGGGCAGCCCGTCGATCAGGCGCGCCTGAAGGACGCCAGGGCGCACATCGGCGCATGCAAAGAACTGTGCGCCCGCGTGCGCGGCTCCTCGCTGGATGATGCTCTCCTTGCCACCCCAGAACAGCGGGCGGGGCAGACGGGTCTGTACGAAGTGCTGGGCCGTGCTGCCGAAGCGGAGGGGGACGCGCATGCCCGCGCATGGACGCGCTTGAAGCGGCAGGCAGGCGCGAGCAAAGCCAGCCAGGAAGTGCTCGACCTGGAGCGCGCCATGGCGCTGGCCGCCTGGCAGTCGGCGGCGAATTACTATCATGACGGCTTGCGTGTGGGCAATACGGCGTGTCTTTCGGAGGGCCTGGAGCACATCAAGCACAAGCGCCTGGAGCCAACCACCCAGAGCCGCAGGTTTACCACAACCGACCCCCGCTCCCGCAACTCGCGCGTGCCAGGGTCGTCCAGAAAGAGACATGCGTAACACCCTATCAGTATGCACTTCGCCTTCATCCTCTCCGTATGATAAGGAGGCATGCCGATGTGGCTGAGCGAGATACCAGCGATTTCAAACGACCAGGGTCATCACAAGCTGGTCTTTCATGAACACATCATTGCCCTCGGACCCACAAAATATGCGCTGGCGCTGGCGCTCTGGAAACAACGCCAGCTGCATTATCGCTCCGGTGGGCAAGAGCCGCTCTGTCTAGGAGCGGCGGAACTGGGCCAGTTGATAGCGAACCACAAGCAGAATTTGCAACGGCAGATCTCCAGAGCCAATGTAAAGCTGCTCCCACTTGGTTTGGAAATCGTCTGTTTGCATTCCCATGGCTATGCCCTCTTTTGCATCTCGGAGTTGGCGCGCCTACCCGCCAACCGTGAACCCCATCTCGAAGGATGATACACCCTCCCTCGGAGGTGCACCTGCTTTCTTCAGGAACTCCGTCCAGGGGTCTACAACCAGACCAAAGGGGTCTGGTTGTAGACCCCTTTTCACGTTCCCCTTGGGTACACTATCCAAGAGCACAGGTGAGCGATCCCGTCGTTCAATCACACGTTCATAAAGAGGGGAGTGCTTATGCCAGATCTCGTTCTCGTCGCGCGTCTTGTCCTGGGGCTGGTCTTTCTTACCTCCGGAGGCTCGAAGTTCCAGTCTTCCTCAGCGCTCGTTCAGACTATCCAGCAGTTTGGGGCAGGACACTTCGGCCCAAAGCTGCCCCAGCTTCTTGCTCGGTTTTTACCTCCAGGTGAACTGCTCTTAGGACTCTTGTTTTTGAGCGGCCTCTGGCTCACCCTGGTTGCCTGTGCAGCGCTGGGAGCTTTGGTGACTTTTACGCTCGCGATGACGATGCATCTCGCTCAAGGCCATCGCTTCCGGTGTACCTGTTTCGGATCAGCAAGCTCGGAGATTGGCATTGGATCGCTCTGCCGCAACGTCGTTCTCCTCACAGGTTGCCTCTTTTTGCTGGTCTCCTCCCCTTGGACCTCTGTCACTGTGCCACTCCGTGCTGATGCCCAACGGTTGTCTGACCCAACGACGCTGGCCCTCGTGCTCGCGGGATGTAGTGTGTATGTCATGTTGTTGGCTGTTGGAGAGATTGACCGTCTCTTCCGCTCCCCTCGTGCCAGCAAGAAAGGGGTCTAAATGCCAGGTCCGTGGTTCATCCTGTTTGTGGTTCAGTGGGTGATCGTGCTGGTGCTGGTCCTTTTAGTGGCTGGTATTTTGCGGCATCTTGCTGCTGTCGAGGAGCGATGGAACCTGGCAGTGCCTCCTATCACCTCGTATGAACTCGGCCAGCGTATCACCGATTTTGAACTGCAGAGTGCCGCTGGTACTCTGGTTCGAATGACCGATCTGTTGCGTCAACCCAATGGAGCGATACTCCTGTTTGCTACCACCAGTTGCTCTGCCTGTGAAGCCGTATTTGCCCAGGTTGAGGAGTTAGTTGTCCCCTCTCCTCCGCCGTTGAACAAGGCGCTGGTGATCATCGCTGCTGGAAAGGGAGACATCTTTGAACCTCTTGTAGCGAAACACCCCGGTCTGGGGAATGGGCAAACGGTGCTCCTGGCAGATGGAGAGGGGAAAGCCTTCCACCAGTTTGGGATCACGGCTGTTCCAGTTGGCCTTGCTCTTGATCGCCAAGGCCGGGTCACCCATCAAACGCAGAACCCACATGTCGCGAATTGGCTGTATACTCGCCTTGGCATAACGCCCCCACCGCCACCTGCTCCACCCAGGTTTACCAGTATCATGACCCCGGCTGCGTTTAAGAAAGGGTAAGTGAAGTCCCCATGTTGCGTGGGGAAGGAGACCGATCGCATGCGAGATGACCCCGAAACCTCGAACCTGATTGATCGCTTCACCCGTTTTGTCCAGCGCCAGGTGTCCCGCCGTGGCTTCATGAAACGTGTAGGGGCTGCTGGTCTGGCTCTTGCTGCTCCTTTAGCAGGCATCAATCGTCTCCTACAACCGATCCCCAATGTACCAAGCTGCCCGCCGATATGTATTGGGGGGTGTTTTTGCGCCGTTACCAGTTGTATTACCGGTGGCAGGAGTTGTACCTGTACCTGTGAGCCAGTCGCCTGTGAGTGTGACCCTCTCAATGTCAAGGCAGTTGGGACTTGGGAGTGGAGCTATGAACTGAACACGTGCGTCTTTGCTTGTACCTGTGTCGCCTGTTAACCTGTTGGATCTCTACATGACCCAGGAAGGAGATGTGAGACAGCTGTCGTGTTTGTAGGCAAACACCATCTTCTGTGTTTCGTGTGAACACATCGGGACGTGCGCACCCCGGAGCAGTCGGCTGACTCGGCAGCCGCAAACCAAAAGACGTTGGACCGTTAAAACGAGAGGCTCTCAAGAGCCGCACCAGGGTTTCGGCCCTGCGGGTGCATGCACACCCGATAAGAGACCAGTGGGACTGTGATTCGGAACCGTCCGGTCCTTTGCCCGGCTAGGGCCATACAGGGAGCGATCTCGCCTCAGATGTGTGGAGGTTTTCACCGCAACCGAGTATGTTTTGATTACAAAAAGGAAGGCAGTCTAGGATGTCTTGGAATAGAGCGCAGCCAGCTCCAGTTGATGACCCGCTGGCAGCCTATCAAGGGAAACCTGTCATCAGTCGTGGAGGGGCGAACCAGCACTACCTGGGGCGGGTGGTGGTCGAATTGTGGGATGATGGAAGTCCGCGCGACGATGCTCATAAGCTCGCTCTCTCCTCTGATGCAGTGGATGGACAGCATGCGAAGCTCTGCCAGCGCATTGCAGCAGCGTTCCCAGCGAGAGTACAGAGCGACGGCGCTTCCACATCCTCAGCGCTCTCCTCCGCCACATCTCCTGAGGGATGGGTTACCACTACGGCTCCCGTTGATGACCCGCTGGCAGCCTATCAGGGGAAGCCCGTCATCAGTCGTGGAGGGGCCAACCAGCACTACCTGGGGCGCGTGGTGGTCGAATTGTGGGATGATGGGAGTCAGCCTGACGATTCCTCTAAGCTGACCATCTCTTCTGATGCGGTGGATGGGGATCATCTGCGGCTCAGAGAGCGCATCGCGCAGGCCCTGCCGGAGTGTGCGAGACAGGCTCCTTTTACGACGCCCTCATAGCCCAACAGGTGACAAAGACGAAACCCGCCGCAAGCTACGAGGTTTCCCAACCCCAGGGGTGAGGCGGGTTTCTTGTTGTTTATCGTTCGGTGGCCCCTGGCACTGATGCAGGCACCCACCCGCCTGAACCGGCAGCAGATCAGGCGGACGGCGAGAGCAGGTGAGCGAAGATGGTAATAAGGATGCGCCTCCGGCGCGACCGCAGTTCCGTGCGCAGTGCTTGCTGATAGTGCCATTCAGCATAACTCTGCGGCGGCGGAAGCTGCTTCACCAGCCGCCGGAGCGCCCAGAACCCCGGCCGGACGCTGGCAGGCGGGTAGTATGGATACGGGGTGGGCGGGAACGGCGGCGGAGGCGGGTTCTGGTACATGGCAGTTTCCTTCCTGGGGGTACAAAGGCCGGGCGGGCGTGCATACACCCTCAGGCCACCCGCCCGTCTGGGAAACGGTTCCCGAACCGCCCCTGGATAAGAATAGCACATTTGGTCTACAGACAGGAACCTAGCCCTCGTGAGAAGGCACTGGTGGGGGTGCCCGTCTCGGTCAGCGCGCAGGGCGTGGCTGGCAACGCGCCACATACGGCCTCCCACCCTGTTCAAAGTCCTCCTGTGCGCCTGCATCATCGCCAGAATCGTGGAGCACCCCGGCCAGTCCGGAAAGCCACGTGCGAATCGCGGGGTGCTACGGCAAGCACCTGCTTGTACAACCGCCTGGCCTGGCTCAGTTCCCCCTGGGCGCGCAGCACCGCCGCCAGACCAGGATAGGGCAGACAGATCGCCTGGCACGTCTTGCAAGACGAGCCGATACTGGGCTGCCGAGCGCACAGGTCTTATGCGGTGACGAACACTGTGAGGTTCATGGTGGTGGGATGAACGGTACAGGTGACGTGATAGGTGCCTGCCGTCGTCCAGGGAGGGGAGGTCCAGCTTTGCCCTGGCAGGAACGTCATCCCCTTGGACCCCCCGAAAGTGGGCGCTCCGCTTTCCGGTTGGGCTACCCCTTCTTTGCCAAGCACCAGAATATGTTCCGTTCCCGTGGCCTTCTCATCGACAAAGGTGATCGTTTGCCCCTGCTTGATCGTCAGGCGCGTCTGTCCGAACGTCGTAGACCCCATCGTCACCACCGGCTCGGCTGGCCTGGCGTCGGCAGGGCGTCCTGAGTATCCGGCGAGCCAGAGAAGCATTACCACCAACGCGATGACCATCATGCTTCGCTTCATGGGTGAGCGATCCTTTCCCGACTGGTGAACCCTAACTTCTGTCCTTCATCACGCGATGTTGCACAAGCGATGCCTCGACTCGCCTGTGGTGCCTGGCCCGCTCATCGCGCCAGAGACGGCCTCCCGCGCTCCTCGAAACGCTGCTGCGCACCCCGGCCTCATCGCTAGATCATTCACACCCCGGCCAGCCCGGAAAGCCACGTGGGTATCTCGCGGCCACCACTTTCCTGGCTCGGGAGAACCCTCGGGGAACTCCCACCTCAACGAGGCGAGTGTCCCTTTGCGCTACAATAGAGCGGGCCTCTTTGCTGAATACGGCCCCTTCAGGAGCAGGCGACATGTCTGAAGACTATCTGCGGCTGGTTCCCGTTGACCCGGAGTATGTGCCTTCCGCTGCTGCCCAAGCCAAGGCACATCGCCTGTTCACCGCTCTGTTCCCAGGCGCAGCGGTTGCGGTCCAGGTGACGGATGCGGTCGCGTTTATTGATTCGGGGAGCAACCTGGACCGCATCCTGTGCCCGTCCTGTGGAGCCAACCTTTCCCTGGAGTGGTGGAGCCAAGCGATGGACCAGGCGTATGCCGCGAGCCGGTTTCGAGCGTTGCAGGTCACCCTGCCGTGTTGCGGGCAGCACGCCTCGCTAAACGACCTCGCGTATGAGGGAGCAGTCGGGTTCGCGCGGTTTGTGCTGGAGGTGCGCGCGCCTGGGCATGATCTGACGGACCAGCAGGTAGCGCGCTCCGAATCGCTGGTCGGCTGTCATCTGCGCACAATCTGGGCACACTACTGATCCAAAGGGGGCAAGGCGAGGCGAGCAAGGCAGATCACGTGTGGGGCGTTCGTCAGCAAGTGGCCTCCTTGTTCGACGCACTGGAGGTCGTCTCCCCTCGGCAGGTGTGGTGAACGATGCACCTGGGAGGGCTTGCTGCCCTGCTAGAAGTGCTCCGTGCCCGTACCTCCGCTCCTCCGGTGTTCGACGCTGCCACGGCCCTGGCTCGCCGGGCGCAACCTGCTCCGTACTAGCTGATAGACCTCGTGCGCTGCGGGCGGCAGACGAGGCTACGACCACCAGGTAAGGGACGACGGATTTGATGCAGACCCACTCTCGTCAAGGCGATCTGCTCTTCATTCGCCAGGAGGCGCGGCCAGAGACCACGCTGACCGCAAGGCCAAGCCTCGTGATTGTGGTAGGCGAGGCCACCAGCCACGCCCATCGCCTCCAGGCCGGAACCATTCTGGAAGCGCCCGATAGCGCAGATGTAGTAGCACAGGAGGAGACGATATAATGCCTTTCCCCTACCCCTTGCTCAAGCAACACTACCGTCTTGTGAGCCAAATAGGCAAAGGCGGCTTTGGCACTGTCTATAAAGCAGAAGATCTTCAAGAGAAGAACAAACTGGTAGCCGTCAAGGAATTAAGCCAGAGCGGCCTGAGTCCCCAAGAATTCCTTGAAGCTGGAGAAACCTTACAGCGCGAGGCATACTTGCTGGCTGGCCTGAGTCATCCCAATCTTCCGCATATTTACGATCACTTTAAGGAGAATGGCTGCTGGTATTTGGTGATGGATTTCATTGAAGGGGAGACGTTGGAAGACCGTCTAACAAAATCCCCTGGAGGGCGTTTGCCAGTAGAAGAGGTGCTTCAGATCGGCCTCCAACTGTCAGCAGCCCTGAATTATCTTCACACGCATCAGCCTGCGATTATCTTTCGTGATCTGAAGCCGAGCAATATTATGTGGATTCCCAGCGGGCACGTGTATCTGATTGATTTTGGGATTGCCCGTCTCTTCAAGTCAGGCCAGGCACGAGATACCATCGCCTTTGGCTCACCAGGCTATGCTGCTCCAGAGCAGTTTGGTACAACCCAGACAACGCCACGTTCCGACATCTATAGTCTCGGAGCCACACTGCATCAAGTACTGAGTGGAAAAGACCCCTCATTGAATACCCCTTTCTTGTGGGACTTCGCTC
>Ga0209060_10001469_pt1 | contig 25876 bp, 18 predicted proteins | sample Coa_R1_8_FD_187155 | JGI IMG/M metagenome (GOLD analysis project Ga0209060, IMG submission 187155) | Surface soil microbial communities from Centralia Pennsylvania, which are recovering from an underground coalmine fire - Coalmine... | ecosystem: Environmental > Terrestrial > Soil >...
CTCGGCTTCGACGCGGTCACGACACTGGCCGAGGAGACCGTGGAGCCGACGCGCAACATCCCGCGAGCGACCGTCAATGCGGCCGCGATCTGCGGTCTCATTTACGTGATGAGCGCTTACGTCATGAGTCTTGCGCATCCCGCAGTCCGCTTCGCGGACCTCGACAACGGCGGCTATGAGGTCATGCGCGAGGGGGTGGGACCGCTGTTCACGACACTGCTCACCGTGGTGATGATCGCCTATGCGGCCTCGGTCATGTGTGCGCAGGCGGCCTCGGCACGGCTCCTCTATGCCCTGGGGCGCGATGGTTGGCTGCCCGGCCGGCTGGGCTTTCATGCTCTGCATCCGCGCTGGCGCACTCCGTTCTACAACGTGGTCCTCGTCGGAGCGGTGATGCTGATCGGAGAGGGCGTTGAGTTATCCACGGCCGCCCAGTGCGTCAACTTCGGTGCGTTCTGCGCATTCCTCGCCGTGAATCTCGCCGTGCTTGCGCTGGCATGGCGCGCCCGGGGCGGCGGCCGGCTGCGCTGGCTTTCGCTGCTGCAGCCCGTCCTCGGCGCGCTTGCGACGCTCTGGCTGCTCGCGAGCCTGCACCTGCAGGCCCTCATCGTGGGCACCGCGTGGTCCGCAATCGGTCTTCTCTACGGGTCGCTGCGTGCACGCCGCGCGCACTCCGCGACCCGCGTTTCTGGAGTCTCACAATGAACACCTCGAGCCGCCCAACGCCGCCACCGCCCCCCGAGCCGGGCCCCTCCCTGCGCAAGTGCCGCTACGCATTCCTGACGCTGCCGAACTACTCCCTGATCGCGGTGGCGAATGCCTTGGAGCCCTTGCGCATGGCGAACCGCCTCGTCGGCAAGGACGTTTATGAGTGGTCGGTGGTGAGCCTGGAGGGCCGGCCCATCGAGGCCAGCAGCGGGCTCACGCTCGCGCCCACCCTCGCGCTCGAGAAGGTCGGTGCCGTCGACATCCTGTTCGTCTGCGGAGGCATCAACATTCGAGAGGCGGTTTCACCGGCGCTGCTCACGGCCTTGCGGCGCCTCGCCGATCGCGGTGTCCCCCTGGGGGCGCTGTGCACCGGCGGCTACGCGCTTGCGAGGGCGGGATTGCTCGATCAGTTTCGCGCAACGATCCATTGGGAGAATCTCTCGGCGCTGCGCGAGGAGTTCCCGCGCGTGCGCATCTCGGACCAGCTCTTCACGATCGATCGCAACCGCTTCACCTGCTCCGGCGGCACGGCACCGCTCGATCTCATGCTGAATCTCATCGAGGGACGGCTCGGAGCCCGCATCTCGCAACGCGTCAGCGAGCAGTTCATCCTCGAGCGCGTGCGCAAGGACCATGATCGGCAGTACGTGCCGCTGCGCGCACGAGTGGGCGTATCGCATCGGGGAATCCTGCGCGTCGCGCAGCTCATGGAGGCGAACATCGAGAAGCCTCTGTCGCTCGAGCAGATTGCCAAGTCGACCGGCCTGTCGCGCCGGCAGATCGAGCGTCTGTTCAAGCGCGACCTCAACTGCGTGCCGAAGCGTTACTATCTCGAGATGCGCCTGGGTCGTGCGCGCGAGCTGCTGCTGCAGACCGCCATGCCGATCATGGACATCACCGCGGCCTGCGGCTTCCAATCGCCGCCCCATTTTTCCAAGTGCTATCGCGCGGTCTACGGCTACCCGCCGAGTGCCGAGCGCAAGATCGGTGAATCCCGCGTCTGATGACGCTCACTCCTCGAAACCTCACGGCGCGACGGTGTCGGCCCTCAACGGCACGCCATCGAGTCTGCCCCGAAGCAGGGCCCGGGGGGCCGCGCTCGCCTCCGACCAGGTTACCTCGAGCGTTCCGCTCGACGGAGCGATGCCCCCGTTGGAAACGCCCTGCAGGTGCAGCCGCGCATGGACTTCGGGTGCATGTGCGCCGCGCACTTCGAGCCAGCCCGATACTTCGAGATCCTCGGTCAAGCGAACGGCGCGCAAGCGGATGTCGAGCCCGCGCGCCCGGCGAATGATCTCGAACCGGCCCCCGCGCAAGCCCGGCCCCTGATCGCTCGAGTTGCTGCGAGCGCGGGCGAGCACATCCCCCAAGCCGAGTACGGCGCTCGCGGCGGAACTGAGCGCCGCGGCGTCCGCGCGGTTTCCCGGCAAGGCGCGTGCGGGCTCGACCTCGTCAACACGGCGTGGGAAGCCGGCGAGAAGGCGCACCGGCGGCACCGCGCCCGCGCACGCCGCATCGCCGACCGCGCCGCTCGCGAGGAAACGCTGCGCCAGCACCGCCCCGCAGTCGCTGCGGGCGCGCGGCAGCGCATTCACGTGAAAGCTGTTCGCAATCACGATCTGACGGCCGCGCGCAAAGGCGCGGGCCACGAAGGCACCATCCGCCGGCGTCGTGATGTCATCGAGCTCCCCCGAGATCACGAGCGCGGGCACGTCGGGGTAGCGCGTTCCGGGCACGACCACCTGCCCGGCCGGATGAGCGGGCGATGATACGGGCCAGTCGATGCACAGATCGAGGAAGCTGTAATCGAGAGGCATGTGGCGGTACTCCTCGATCGTGAAGGGCGCATAGGCATCCGGGTCGGTGCGCTCGCGTGCGGCGATCGCTTGATCGCGGGCGCGGGCGCGCTCGGCGGGCGCAAGGCGCATGTCGTAGATCTGCGGGGGATCCTGACACATCACCGCGACCTCGAGCGCCGCACTCCAGCGGGCGGGATTCGCGCTCGGGTCGCGCGAATCGACGCCGCTCACCGTCTCCGCCATGAGCCGCTCGAGCGGGCGGCGGTCGCCCGAAAGGAAGGCTCGTCCCGCCGCATCGAGCTCTCGAACGCTCGCATAGGCCGGCGAGCCCGCGAACATCACCGTGGCGAGCTGCGCGGCATCCGCGGTGAACTCGCGCTCGTGCCCATCACTGTCGAGCGCGCGCGCCGGATAGGGGGTGCTGCGCAGCGTCTCGAGGAGCGGCACAAGGTGCTCGAGGCCCGTGCCGCCCCGTGCCGCGCAGGCACGCGAGCGCGCGCAGGCGAGGTTGAACTTGTCGCGCATCGCCGGCGCATAGCTCGGGTACCACGCGTAGTCGGGGCCCTCGAGCGGATAGGCGCCGTCGAGCACCAGCGAGTGCAGGAGCGCTGGGTGACGCAGCGCAAAGACCTGCTCGAAGTAAGTGCCATAGGAATCGCCATACAGATCGATCGATGTCCGCCCGAGCGCCTCCAGCACCGCGGCCAGATCGTCGGCGGCATAGGCGGTGCTGTAGAGCGGCGCTCGCGTCCCGAGCAGCGCCCCGCAGGCGCCGACCTCCTCGACGCTCCAGCGCGAGGAGCTCTGCAAGGCGGGGCAGTCGAGCGCGCCCGATCGACCGGTGCCGCGATTGTCCATGATGAGCACATCGCGGTGCGCTCGCAGCGGCGCAAAGAGCGCAAGGTAGTCCGCTCGCGATTCGGTCGCCGGATAACCGGGACCGCCCTCGGTCGCGACGAGCGTGCCGCGAGTGGCACCGGGCGCGGTATGCGGATAGAGCTCGAAATGGATGCCGATCCGATCCGGCAGTGCGCCCGTCGGATCGAGCGCGCGCTCGAGCCGGCCGCAATAGGTGAGCGGTCGCGCCCGACAGCGCTCCAGATGCAGCGATCCCACCTCGAGCATCGGCGCTGCACCGAGCGCGGGAGCCAGGCCGATGAAGAAAAGCGCGAGAAGCATCGGCGCGCGGAGTGAAGAGCGAGCGAGCATCGCGCGCAGTGTAGCGTGCCTGCGCGCGTGCAGAGGGGCGCGCGACGCTCGGGGAAAAGGTCTCCTTCAGGGTGGCGAGCGAGTGCTCGGGGTGTTCGCACCGGGCAGCCACGCGAGCGCGATCACGGACACGCCCGCCGCGAGCGCCACGTACCAGGCGGGCGCAAGCCAGGAGCCGCCCGCGGGGCGCGTGAGCCAGGTGAGCACGGTCGGCGCGAAGCCGCCGAACACCGTGAAAGCGCCGTTGTACACGATCGAGATGCCGGTCGCGCGCACCGCCGTCGGGAAGATCTCCGAGAGCGCCGCCGGCGCGACACCATTGAAGCTCGACACGAGCACGCAGATGAGCGCCTGCACCACGAGGAGCGTCGCAAAGGTTGGACGGGCCTTGAGCCAGAGGAAGAGCGGCAGCACCAGGACCATGAGCGCGAGCGAGGCGAGGGCGAGACTGCGGCGGCGGCCAATACGATCCGAGAGCGCGCCAAAGAGCACGCAGCCGGTCACGAACAGGACGTTGCCGATGAGAGCAGAGGCGAAGGCCTGCTGTGCGCTGAAGCCGAAGGTGTGCTGGACGTAGGTGGGAAAATAGATCATGAGGGAATAGACGGCGACCGACCACAGCACCGCGACGCCGAGCCCCGAGAGGAGCGGGCGATGCTGCGTGCGGGCGATCTCCAGAAGCGGCGCGCGGCGGGCTCGTCCCGCGCGGCGCTGATCGGCCGCCAGGCTTTCGAAGGCGCCCGTCTCCTCGAGTGAGCGTCGCAGGTACAAGCCGACCGGCACGATCGAGAGCCCGAGGAGAAACGGCACTCGCCAGCCCCAGGCCTGCACCTCGGCGGGCGTGAGCCAGCCGGTGACCGCATAGGCCACCAGAAATCCGAGGATGTTGGACATTCCCATGCTCGCTTGCACCCAGGCCGCGATGCGCCCGCGCTGCTCCGCGCGCGCGCTCTCGAGCAAGAACGCGATGGCGCCGCCGATCTCGCCGCCCGCGGAGAATCCCTGCAGAAGGCGACCGAGCAACAACAGCAACGCCGCGCCGGGACCGAGGCTCGCATAGGTCGGGGCGCAGGCAATCACCGCGGTGCCCGTCGCCATCAAGAGGATGGTGAGCGTGAGGGCTGCCTTTCGCCCGGCGCGGTCGGCGTATCCCCCGAGCACCACCGCGCCCAAGGGGCGCACGATGAAACCCAGACCGAACACGAGGAAGGTGTTGATGAGCTGCACCGTGGGGTCATGCTCTGCAAAGAAATTGCGCGCGATGAAGGGCGCAAAGAACGCATAGACGGTGAAGTCGTACCACTCGAGCATGTTGCCGATCGAGGTGGCGAGAACCGTGCGCGCCAGTCCGTGTGTGCGCCCGCGTGGCGCCCCGCTGAATCGCATCGCGTGGGGGCCCGGTATCAGGAGCGGGTCGGAGGCCGAGGAACGGAGCGCGGAAGGACCGGGCGGAACACCGGGACCCATAGGAAGCGGCGCACGAGCTCCGCGTAGCCGCGGTAGAGGAAATGTCCGTTGGTTGACAGCAATTCGTCGCGATGCTGGCGGTAAAACCGTGGGATCTCGTACCAGGGGAGGGTCGGGTTTAAATGATGTACCACATGAATATTATTATATAAATACATAATTCCAAATATAAAATTCGTTTCCACCGATGCGGTTCTTTGAGCGGAGTCGGTGGCGGCGCGATGCTCGGTGAAGGCGCGCAGCAGCCCGAGGCTGAAGCCCGGATAAGCCACCAGCAAGACGTATTGCCACACCGGGAAGTGGCACACCCCCGAAATGAAGCCGAACAGCACGCCGAGCGCGAGCGCGTGCATGCACCAATGCCGTAAGTGGGAGCGATCGCCGCGGCGTATGCGATCGCCCTCGCGCAGGATCAGCGTCCAGAGCCGCAGCAGCGGCCCGATGCTCAGGCGGCCGAGCAAGGTCTGATTGAAGGTGAGGAGCGCTCGGCGCCAGCGGCTCATGCGCTCCCAGTCCGCCTCGTAGACGTAATAGGACTCCGGATCGAGGCCGGGGATGGTGAGGTGAGCGTCGCGATGATGGGTGCTGTGGCTTTTCTCATAGAGTGGAAATGGAAACCACAGCCCGAGCGGCGGATAGACCACCGCGACCCGCAGCCAGCGGGGCACTCCGCGAAAGGCGTGAATGGCCTCGTGCTGGAGCGAAAAGTGCCAGGCGACCAGATAGGCCCCCGCCGGCAGTACGATCCACCCGGGAAGACGGACCGCGTGCACCATCAGCGCGACCCAGGCCCCATAGAGAACGAGCGCCACCAGCCAGGTGGGCCCATCGATTCGCCGAAACAACTGGCCGAGCGCGCGCATGCAGAAATGTAAGTGTAGCGCGATCACGCAGCCCCGCCACGCGGGCGGCGCCTGCGGCTCCCGACCCGCATCAGACGGCTACGAGATCCTTGAAGTGCGGATCGATGGACGCCGCCAGGCGATGGTGTCGCCAGTGAGCCAGGGTGCGCTCCGCATTGCGCTGCAATGAGGTGTAATCGGACGCGGTGACCTCGGCGAAGCGCCCGAGGCTCAATGCCTCGAGCGCGGGCTTGAGGGGGGCGAAGGTGTGGGCCGTCCGGAAGGCTTCACGCAGGGATTGTAGGTGCCGCACCGCTATCGAGGGCGATGCCACGAGGGCGGGAATGGGCGTGGGGAGCGTGCGATCGATGATGCGCACTTCGCGCGTAAGCTGCGGGCGAAAGCGCTCGAGCAAGGCCCAGGCGTAGGCATCGATCGCCGCGACGTCGGCGCGACCCTGCGCCACGGCCTCGAGCGACCCGAGCGGCGTTTGCGTGGGTCCGATCAGCTCACGATACAAGGGCGTGGGCGCCTCGAAGCTCATCAGGTGCGCGAGCGCAGCGATGCAGCCGGATTGCGAATGCGCGACGGTGAGGGCGAGGCGTCCGCCCCAGGTGTCGGAAAGAATGCGCGCGGGACTTGACGTGCGCACGATCCACTCGCTCCAGTAGCGCGGCGCGTGCGAAAACGCGACGGGGGAGGGCACGGGTGCCGCGATGAGGTGCGGAGGCGGCTGCGCGCGCGCGTACGGCAAGCCGCACATGAAGACGGCCCCAAGATCTTCCCGTCCCCAGAGTGCCTCGATCGAGGCGGGCGGCTCGTGCTCGATCACCGCGACCGGAACCTGGGCGCGCTCGATCAGCGTCTCGAGGAGCGTGCGCCAGATCGCGGCGGCCTCGGGGCTCACCGCATACATGCGCGCATTGGCGATCATCGGCCCGGCGGGCCGCGCGCGGTCGACTCCGGGTCTGCCCGCGTGTCGTGATGAAAGCTCTCGGCCGGATGCTCGCGAATGAAGCTCGCGGCGAGCTCGTGAATGGGGACCGTGGGCTGCGCGGAATGCGCATCGAGCGGCAGCACCTGCCGAAATTGTGCGAGCACGGCGTCGGCTGCCGGACCGAAGCGGCGTTGCGGGTTCTGGGTCTTGCGCAGGTCGAGCCAGTACGTGCCCGTCAGCAGATCCTCGGCGAGCAGATCGATCGTATCGCTCACGATCTCGCGCGCGCGCACCACCTTGAGCCGTGTCTGAGTCTGCAGATCCTCGACCGTCTTGATGATCGCGTTGCCCTCGGGGGGTACCGGATTGATGAGTCCCTGGACCTCTTGCATGAGCGCCGCTGCGTGATAGTCGCGGCCTTGCACGAGGGCGAATCCGCCCGGCTCGACGGGAGGCGATATCACGGTGAAGAACGAATTGCTGAAGCGGACCTGGCGTTGCGTGATGACGACGTCGAGATTCGCGAGCGCAATGGAAAAGGCTTCGATCTCGTTCGCCATGGGGTAGGGATCCCAGTTGGCGTTGGAGACGATGAAGCCGTGCTGCCCATGACTGCGCGGTCCTCCCTTGACGAAGAACTGCGAGAGCTGCGGCGTGGCGAGCTCCCAGGCGTCGGAGGGTGAGAGGCCCACGCGCACCGCCGGGTTGTGGTCGGAGGAATTGAGCTGCAGCAACACATCGGCGCGCAGTTGCGCCCACGACTGCCAGGCCGCGCCCTGGCGAATCGAGGAGGCACGCAGGCTCTCCGGATCCTGGATGATTCGGGCCTCGTCGCGCTCGAACAGGTAGCTGCCCCTCAGCATGTCGAGGACTCGAGCGGCGTCCCAGTTGAGCCATGGGATGGGCCGGTTGGCCTGCACCGGCAGCGAGAGCGGCGAGATGCTGCTGTTCATGCCGTTGAGATCGATCACGTAGGTGAGATCGGCCCACAGCAGCGCCTGGCGGGCGTCGTGCACCATGAGCGCCGCCTGACCCGTCGCATACGCGTTGCTGCTCTCGAGCGCGCTGTCGTCCGCCCCGAAAGGCTTGAGCGGCACGAGGCCCGCGCGCCGCAGCGCTTCGGCCGCCGGCATGCGCTCGCCGCGGTAATAGGCATCACCCGCGCCCACCATGGTGGCGGCAATGTTCATGAAGAGCCCAAGGTCGCTCTCGCCGAGCGTGCCGCGCGCTCGCACGACGGGCGTGATGCGGTGATTGAGCAGGTCGAGGAGCATCTGGGTCAGCGCCGGGCTCGCCGCGTCGTAGCTCATCGTGTTGGCGCGCACCACCATCATGGCGCGCACGATCTCCTCCTCGCCCACTTCGGGACCCAGGCCCTCCCGCGCGCCGCTCTCGAAGTTCGCAAGCTGCCGCGCCTCGAGGAGCTTCTTGTTCTCGGGGCTGAGGGGATCGCCCTTGAAGATGAAGTGCTCGCGTCCGGAGCCTGCGCCGCGATTGAACCAGTACACCGAGACGCCTTCGGCTGCGGCCTCGAGGAGCAGTCCGTACGCGTCGGCCGAGCGCTGCCGCGCCTCGGGGCTCAAATCCACCGGGGCGCCCTGGCGGGCGACCTTGACGACCTCATCGATGCTGAGATCTCGGCCGTTGAGTACGACCGTCTCGCTCGCGAGCGTGGGGGTGATTGGCTGATAGGCGCTCGCCGCAGGCGCCGTCCCCGCAAGCGCGAGGAGGAGCACTGCCGGGGCGAGGGGTGCGCGGAGGTTCATGAGGTCAGTCCCCTCCGGCGAGCGTACCGAGCGCCTCTTTGAGCGGCTGCAGCCACGGCGCGTAATGACGCCACTGATCGAGTCCCTCGCGATTGATGGGCCGGCGCACTTGCTCGGAGCTTGCCGTGTGCACCGTGCGCTCGGTGCGATGAAACTCGACGCACGCGGGCTCGAACTCGAGCCCGCAGAACGCGAGGATCCGTCGCACGCTGCCCTCGAGGTCATCCACCACCTGCTCGTGCTGCACACGCAGGATGCGCCCGGGCAGCGCCTCATCCCAGTGGGCCATCAGGTCAACATACATGCGGTAATAACGTGCCAGGTCCTCGAAGCTGTAGGTGAACTGCTGACCGGACGCGAACAGTTGCTTGTAGTTGCTGAAGCAGCAGGCGAGCGCCTCGCGCCGGGCGTCGATGATCTTCGCGTTCGGCAGCATCAGATGGATCAGTCCCAGGTGGCGGAAATTATTGGGCATCTTGTCGATGAAGTAGGGCTTGCCCTGGCGGTACACCCGCGTGTCGGCCAGATAGCGCTCCCCCAGTGATTGAAAGTCGCGTGCGCTCATCTGCGCGAGAACGCCCGGGTAGCGGGGTGCCTCATCGATGCGATCACGTCCCTGCAGCTCCTGCACCAGCCGCGGGATGTCGGCGAGCTCCATCGTGCCCTCGACCTTGGAGTGCGAGGCGAGAATCTGCTCGATGAGCGTCGAGCCCGAACGGGGCAGGCCGACGATGAAAATGGGCGCAGGATCGGGACAGCCCATACCGGCCCGGGCCTCGAAGAACGACCGGGTGCACAGCGATGACTGCAGCCGCGCGTTACGTTCCAGGGGCTCCGGGCGATAGCGACACTCGGACTTCTTGAGCGCGTTGCCCCGCTGATAGTAGGCGAAAGACTCCTCATACTCGGCCCGATCCTCGAGTGCCTTGCCGAGCGCGAAACAGAGATGGTATCGGTCGACTGGAGCGATCTGCGCGCTCGCCTCGTCCGCCCGCATGCGAGCGAGCTCCTCTTCGGTGAACCGGTAGGTCTTGAGATTGGCGAGGCTCCAGTACGCCTCTCCGTAGGCCGGCCGGGCCGTGGCGGCGGCACGGTAGGAGTCAATCGCCGAGCCCGTATCGCCGAGCGTCTTCAGCGCGTGTGCGATCGAGAGGTGCAGCTCAGGCTCGTTGGGTCTTTCGGCGAGAATTTGCCGATACAAAGGCAGCGCCGTCGCATAATCACCGAATCCCGTTCGAATCGTCGCGTACGTGGTGCGATACATCCAATTTTGAGGGTCGAGGGCGAGCAGCTTCTCGAGCTCTTGGGCCGCCTGGGCGTGCTTGTGGCGCTTGAGAAGCACGAGCGCGTATTCATAGCGCGCCACGCGGTGCTGGGGAGCAAGGGTTACGGCATGCTCAAGCAGCCGCTCGGCGTCGTCCGTGACGTCCAACTCCATGCCGATCTGGGCCAGCAGGCGCATGCCCTCGACGTGATCGCCGTGAGTGATGAGGTACTGGCGCACCACCCCCTCGGCGGACAGCACGTCGCCGTCGGAATACAGTGCAAAGGCGGTCAGGATCTCGGGCGGCATTGCGCCGAGTTGTGACGCCTGCGAGGCGGCCTGCTCGGCCTCTTCGGTGCGCCCAAGCATCCGCAGCAGCGCGGCCAGCGTGCTCCAGCTGGCGCGCAGCGAGGGATTAAGCGTGACCGCACGCGAGAACGCAGTGGCGGCTTCCGGGGCATTGCGGAGCGTCACATGGCAGTGCCCGCGCTCCTGGTAGAGCCTGCCGAAGCGTGGATGCAGCCTTTCAAGATCCTCGAGCGTCGCCAGCGCCTCGGGGATCCTGCCGAGCAGGCGCAGCGCCACGGCGCTCATGTAAAGCAGGTCTCGATTGCCGGGTGCCTGGGTGCGCAGCGCCTGCAGCGCGCCGAGCGCATCGGCCGCCTTCTGGCTCTCGAGCAACGCCTGAATCCGCGGGATTTCGGATTCGAGGGCAGGGGGGGAAGTTGCGGACATCACAGCCGCCATGGTGATGCGGCTACCCCGCCACGGCAACAGCGGCTGCGGCGGACGGATATCCGCCGCAGCCGGGAAGAGTCTGGCAATTCACCCCGACGGCAAACTACCGGCTGTTGCTGTTCTCGATGTGCAGAACCACGCGACGATTGGCGAGACGGCCCGCCTTCGTCTTGTTGTCGGCAATCGGATCCGCTTTGCCGTACCCGTGAGCCGTCATCGGGTTGCTGACGCCATGCTCCTTGAGATAGCTCATCACGGATTCCGCACGACGCTGTGAGAGCTTGAGGTTGTATTCCGCAGAGCCCGTGCTGTCCGTGTAGCCCCGAACGTCGATGGGCAGATCGGGCCGCTGCTTGAGCTGCCGCGCGGCATCGTCGAGCACGGCGTCGGACTCGGGGGTGAGCTGCGCCGAATTGGTGGCGAAATCGACGCCCTCGAGACGAATCTCGGCCGGCAGCGGCGGTGGGGGCGGGGGCGCCGGAGGTGGCGGAGGCGGAGGCGGAGGTGGAGGCGGCGGAGGCGGCGCGGCCACGGGGGCCGGGGCCGGCGGTGCCGCCTTCTCGGCAGGAGCGCCGAAGTGATAGCTGAACTTGACACCCGCGATCCGCGGCCGCAGTACGGTCTCGGTCTTGATGAACTGGAAGCTGTTGGTGAACGTGCTCGCGTTGACGTTGGTCAGGTTCTGACCGAAGAACTCGAGATGCCAGTCGTCCTTGGCGAAGCCGAAGGAAGCATCGTAGGTCGTGTAGCCCGGTTGATCGTAGTTGTCGACCGTACCCACGGCGCTGTGCGAATCGCCGATGTGCTGTGCACCGACCTGCCAGAACGACTTGTAGTCCCCGAGGCTGAAGTCGTAGCGCAGACGCGCGTTTGCCTGAACCTCCGGAGCGCTGGCGAGCGGCGAGCCGGTCGGGTTGAACACGTTCTGGATCGGCTGCAGCGTCTTCGGGCTGAGGATCGGCTTGCCGAAGTTCGGGCTCGCCGGGTTGTTGTCGAGCAGCGCCGGGGAGTTGGTCTCGACCCCGTCGTTGTTCGAGGCCCCGAAGAAGAAGGTCAGACCCTCCGTGATGCGCGCGGTCAACTGCAGCTCGACGCCTCGGACCCGGTAGTTCGGGCCATTCGTCACGAACGTCAAGTTGCCGAAGCCGCCCTGCGGGTCGAAGAACTCCACGATCGCGTTCTTCCAGTCCTCCTGATAGAGCGCACCGTTGACCTCGAGCCGGCGGCCGAACCATTCGGTCTTGAAGCCGAGCTCGTTGTTGGTGAGCGTATCCGGCGCATAGCTCTCGGGCACCAGGTACTGCGCGATCTTCGTCCCCGTGGCGGGGTCGAACAGTTTCTGTTGCTGCGAGGTGCCGCGATTGAACCCGCCCGGGCGAAACCCTTGCGACCAGGTGTAGTACAGGAGCGTGTCAGGGGTTATATGCCAGCTCAGGTTGGCGCGGCTGCGAAATCCGTGATACTCGGAGCTGTTCTGCTGCTGCTTGCCGACGTCATTGCCATAGGGCGTCAGGCACTGCCCGAAGTACGCCGTCGGGGCGAACTGTTTGCAATAGAAGCTGCCGAAGTCGCCGCCGACCTCGTCCTCGTTGAACCGGTAGTAGCGGGTACCGGCGGTGAGGGTGAGCACCTTCGGGATCAGATCGACGTCCCACGAGGTGAAGGCCGCCTTCTGGAAGATGTTGCGCTTCGCATCATCGACGAAGCCGACGCTCGAGTTGCGTGTGGCGTAGTTGTTCGCCCACTCGCCGGGGCGAGGCCCGGTGGGCAGGAAGCAATTGACGTTGTCGGTGGGCGAGCAGTCCGGCACCGACTTGTAGGTCCACTCCGTGTCGTCCTTGATCTGGAACTCTTCCCAGTACAGGCCCAAGGTGCCGCGCACGCGCCAGTCATCCGGTGAGCTGAAACGCAGCTCATGGCTCTGGTGGGTGTTCTGCTCGGTTTCCTGCCACTGGGCGGCGGGCGTATTGCAGAAGCCGGTCGCGGGATTGTGCGAATAGCCGGCGCACTGGTAGTAGTAGCCGAACACGCCGCGCGAATAGTTCGTGTAGTCCTGGTGTTGCTCGACATTGCGCACGAGATAGGCGCCCGTGTACACCATCTTGACGGTGTCGGCGAGCTTGCCCTCGATTGTGAGCGAGGTGTTCTCGTACTTGTCCTTGTCGTAGGACGGCGTGAACAGCGCGACTGACAAGGGCGGAAGCGCCCGGCCGCCGATCGGCTCACCCAGGGCGTCGTAGTGAGTTCCTTCCGGACCGTTCGGCATCTGATAGAACACGCCCTGCGCGTTCATGTTCTGGTAGTTCTGCGAGAGCAGCGCGTTCCAGTCGTCGTTGATCTTCCAGAGGGCCTGGGCGCGGATGCCCGAGTAGCTCACCGGATTGATCGCATTGCCGGTGAGATTGTAGTTGTTGATCGCGATGCTGTTGGTCGGCACCACGCCGCCGTTGTATCGGGTGAAACCCTCATCGGTGCCGGCGCGCTGAAACACCGCCGGTACGTTGTTGATGTACCCGCCCCGATTGTCGTCGAAGACCACCGCACGAATGGCGAACGTCCCGGGGATGAGCGGCAGGTTGAGCATCGCATCGGCATTCGAGTTGGGATCGCCGTGCGCGGTGTAGCTGTAGCCCGCATTGACGTTGGCCTCGGTCTCATCGAGCTTCGGCTTGTTGGTGATGTAGCGCAACACGCCCGCCTGCGCACCCGAGCCGAAGAGGGTGCCCTGCGGACCCTCGAGGACCTCGATGCGCTCCAGGTCAACCGCATAGACATCGAGGTTGCGGCCGGGAAGTGCCGCGGATTGCTCATCGATATACACCGCGACGTTCGGAATCGGGCCCGTCGTGCCGGTACCCTGCTCGCCGGTGATGCCGGCGCTCACACCGCGCATGAAGATCGAGCTCTGGCCGGGGCCCGCGGAGGCCTGGGTCACGTTCGGCAGATACTTGACGAAGTCGTCGAAGGTCGTGACGTTGAGCTGTTGCAGCGTCTCGCCGGTGAGCGCCTGCACGGTGATCGGCACGTTCTGCAGACTTTCCGTGCGGCGCTGCGCCGTGACGACGATCTCCTGGATCGCCTCGGAATTCGTATCGGCGGTATCCGTGGCCGGCGCCCCGTAGCTCGCCCCCGCACCGGAGCTGCCCAAGATGGCCGCGATCGCATACGACAGCTTCGAATTCGAATTCATGCGTTGCATCCCTCGTAATGAAGCGGTGTTCTCGGCCGCAGCTGCTCCCGCGGACGATCGCCGTTTGGTTTAGTGGCTAGAGAATAGCATCGCCGCCGCAGAACGGAAGCGATATTTTGTTGCGAGCAAGCATCCCGAGCATGCCGAATTTAGATTTCCGCATGCGAAAACTCGATGCTGGGTCGGCTCTGTGAGCGCCTCAGGCATGCTCCGGGCCGAGGCGCGCCGGAAATCCCGGTGCCCGCAACGGCGTGTGCACCGCGTCCTCGAGCAGCTTCACGATCATCGATGACCATGCGCTGCCGCCATAGCGCGCCCGCCCCTCAACGAAGATCTGCTCCATCACCGAGGCGAGGCGCAACGGCACCCCGAAGCGGCGCCCGAACTCCAGCGCGAAACCCGCATCTTTGCAGGCCAAATCCATCGTGAAACCAATGTCGTAGCTGCCATTGAGGATCACCTGACTCTCGGTCTCGTGGACGAAGCTGTTGCCCGAGCTCGCGGCGATGGCCTGAAAAGCCTTGCCGAGATCGACGCCGCCCTTCGCGCACAGCATGAGCGCCTCGCCCGCGGCTATCAGGTGGATGAAGGCCAGCATGTTAGTCACGACCTTGGTGACTGCGGCCTGCTCGATGCCGCCGAGATGGATGACCCGTCCCCCCATCGCCTCGAGCGCCTCACGATGCGCCTCGAACACCTGTTGCGCGCCACCAACGAGTACCGTGATATCGCCCGCGGCGGCCCGATGGACACCGCCGGTCACCGGACAGGCGAGGGTGTCGATGCCGTGACCCTCGGCGCGCGCCGCCCAGTACTCGATCTCGGCGAAGTCATTGGTGCTCATCTCGATCCAGGTCGTGGCCGGCGCGAGCGCGGGCAGCGCCTCGCCGAGCACCGCGGCGCTCGCCGCCGGGGAGGGCAGGCACGTGATCAGCGCCTGGGAGCGTCGGGCGAGCGCCTCGACCGACTCGTTCCACTCGGCCCCCTCGGCCAGCACCTCCTCGGCGTTCGCGCGATCGAGATCGTAGACGCCCACCTCGAAGCCCCCGCGCTTCAGGTTCAGGGCGAGGTGACGTCCCAGGTTTCCAAGGCCCACGAATCCATAGCGCATCGACTTTCCTTGACCGCGATATCAACCGAGGGGCCGCTGGATCATCTCGAGATGCAGCGGGTCGGCGGCGTTGTGCGGATGAGCGAGGGCGACGGCCTCGTCGAGCTCGACCCCGAGGCCTGGCGTGGTCGGGGGGATCACGTGGCCATCCTCCCAGTGAATGGGTTTCTTGAGGATCTTAGCGTGAAAGCCGTCCCAGCGCTGGATGCTCTCGAGAATGAGGAAGTTCGGGCTGCAGGTCGCGATTTGAATGTTGGCGGCACCGACGACGGGGCCACAGTACAGGTGCGGGGCGATCTGCGCGTAGTGCACCTCGGCGAGCGCGGCGACCTTCTTCGCCTCGAGGAGGCCGCCGACGCGTCCGAGATTCATCTGCAGGATGTGCGCGGCCCCGCTCGCGAGTACGCGCGCGAATTCATACTTGGTCGTGAGGCGCTCACCGGTGGCGATGGGGATCGAGGTGCCCCGGGCCACCAGCGCCATCTGCTCCGGCATCTCCGGTGGAACCGGCTCCTCGAACCACAGCGGATCGTACTTCTCGAGCCGCTTCGCGAGCCGCAATGCGCCCGAGGTGCTGAACTGGCCATGCGTGCCCAGCAGCAAGTCGGCACGATCACCGACCGCCTCGCGCACCAGCCGCACCAGCCGCTCGCTGAGCTCGAGCTGTGCGAGCGTCGGCTGCCGTGGATCGAAAACCGAGAAGCCGCCCGTCGGATCGAATTTGAGGCCGGTGAAACCCTGGGCGACATACTCGGCGGCGCGCTGCGCCGATCGCTCGGCATCGGCGTAAAACGCATCCGTCTCGCCCCGGGAGGGATCGGGATAAAGATAGGTGTAGGTGCGAAGCCGCTCGTGCACTTTCCCGCCGAGCAGGTTGTAGACCGGTTGCCCGACCGCCTTGCCGATGATGTCCCAGCAGGCCATCTCCAGGCCGCTCAGGACGCTGACGAGCGTGAGATCCGGGCGCAGGCTGAAACCCGAGCCGTAGGCCTCGCGCCACAGCGCCTCGATCTGGAAGGGATCGCGCTCGGCGAAGCGGCGCGCGAACAGATCCTCGATCATGGCCGCGATCGCCTGCGGGCCGAACGTGGCCGCATACACCTCGCCCACGCCCTCGATCCCGCAGGCGGTCCTGAGCTTGAGAAACACGAAGTAGCGGCCGCCGAAGCCGGGCGGCGGATTGCCGACGACGAACACCTTGCAACTCTCGAGTCTCATCAGCGTCCCTCTTCTTGTGTGTAGCGATCCGTGCGATCTCACGCGGCGAGGATCAAATCGGCCGCCTTCTGCGCCACCATGAGCGTCGGTGCGTTGGTGTTCGCGGAGGTGACCGTTGGAAAGACCGAGGCGTCGGCGATGCGCAGCCGCTCGATGCCGTGCACGCGCAGCGAGGCATCGACGACCGAGTCGTGCATGTTGCCCATGCGACAGGTGCCCACCGGATGATAGACCGTCGCCGCACGCGCACGGAAGTCGGCGAGGAGTCCGGCGTCATCGAGCGCGAGCAGATCGGGCGCGAGCGGTGCGCGAATCAGGCTGCGAAAGGCCCGGGTGCGGGCCAGAGCCTGCAACAAGCGGCCTCCCTCGACGGCATCGCGACAGTCCTGCTCCGTCGCGAGGTAATTGGGCGCAATGGCCGGCGGCGTACGGAAGTCGGGACTCGCCAGGTCGATGCGGCCCTCGCTCGTGGGACGCGTCGGCTGATGGCAGAGATAAAAGCCTGGAAACGGATCGACGCGGATCCGGGTGCGCGTCGCATCGCCCGCCCCATAGGTGACCGGATTGAAGTAGAGCTGCAGGTTGGGCCGTGCCGCGCCCGGATTCGAGCGCACGAAGCCGCCGAACTGATTGACGCTGAGCGCGAGCGGCCCGCGCCGTCCCAGCACGTAGCGCAGGCCCGAGCGCAGCTGTGCGAGCGCCGAATGCAGCTCCTCGTTGAGCGTCGGCACCGCGGACTTGAACGAATACACGATCGCGAGATGATCTTGCAGATGGGCGCCAACGGCGGCGTTGTCGAGCACGATCTCGATGCCCTTGTCCGCAAGCAGGGTGCCGGGGCCGATCCCTGAAAGCTGCAGGAGCTGCGGCGTGTTGACCGCCCCGGCGCACAGAATCACCTCGGCTCGAGGGCGCACCGTGTGAGTCTCGGTGCCGCGCACGTACTCGACGGCGACGACCCGGCGGCCCGCAAAGCGCAACCGCTTGACCCAGGCCTGCGTCTCGAGCTTCACCTGTGCGCGCTTCAGGGCGGGGCGCAGGAACGCATCGGCGGCGGACCAGCGCCGGCCCTGGCGGATCGTGACCTCGTAGCAACCGAGTCCTTCCGGGTGCGGCCCGTTGAAGTCGTCGGTCGTCGGCAGTCCGAGCTCCGCCGCCGCGGCGAGCCATTGGGCGCGCATCGGGTGCAGGTACGGAGTCACGTCCTTGATATCGAGCGGCCCCTCGCCCCGGACGCGGCCGTCGGCGCCGATGTGTCGCTCGGAGCGCTCGAAGTAGGGACGCACATCATCCCATCCCCAGCCGACGTTGCCGAGCGCGCGCCAGTCCTCGAAATCGCCCGGCATGCCGCGACAATAGACGAGCGCGTTGATCGAGCTCGAGCCGCCGACCACGCGGCCGCGCGGCCAGTACATGCCGCGTCCGTTGAGTCCGGCGCTCGGCAGGGCCTGGTACTTCCAGTTCACCCTCGCATCGGCAAAGGTGCGCCCATAGCCGATCGGGACCTTGATCCAGAAGCGCGCATCGCTCCCACCGGCCTCGAGCACCAGCACACGATGGCGGCCGGTGGCAGAGAGGCGATCGGCGAGCACGCAGCCGGCCGTCCCGGCTCCGACGATGATGAAATCGAAGTCCTCCACCGCGCCTGAGCTTAATACGATCTGCTGCGCCCGCTATGCCATTTGGCGATTCGCCCATGTCATTTTTCGAGGCGCTCGGACCTCACCCGTCGCAAACCCAGCTCGATTCAGGTAGGGTGCTCTCGGGAGTTTTCGACAGGTGCGTCCGAATGTGAGCAGTGCCGCAATCGACATCACGCGGGCGAGCAGCCCCTCGCACATCCTGCGCTGGTACGTATTGATCCTCACGTGCCTCATCTACGCGATCAACATCGCCGATCGTTATGTCGTCTCGACGGTGCTCGAGCCCATCCGTCTCGATCTGAAGCTCACCGATGCGGGAGTCGCCGGGCTCACGGGTTGGCCGCTTGCCTTGTTCTACGTCACCTTCGGTATCCCGATCTCCTGGCTCGCCGACCGGGTCAATCGGCGCAACATTCTCGCAGCCGCCCTCATTATCTGGTCGGGATTCACGCTGTGCTGCGGCCTGTCGCGCACCTACTGGCAGTTCCTCCTGGGGCGTATCGGCGTCGGTGTCGGGGAGGCGGGCGGCACGCCGCCGTCCACCGCCATCGTCTCCGACTATTTCCCAGCCGCGCGTCGCCCGATGGCCATGACCGTGCTCGCGCTCGGCGCACCGATCGGCGCCTTTCTTGGCTACAACGTCGCGGGCGCCATCGCGAATGTCTATAAATGGCGCGCCGCCTTCATCGCCCTCGGCGTCCCCGGACTGCTGCTCGGGGTAATCGTTTATTTGACGATTCGCGAGCCTGCCCGCGGCCGTCTCGATGCCATCGTCGATGACATCAAGCCGACCTTGCGGGACTCGCTGCGTTTCATGTGGAAGCAAAAGGCGGCCTTTCATGTCGTGATGGGCGGCGGCGTCACGGCGCTGTGGGGCTGGGGGCTCGTGTACTGGACGACAGTCTTCCTGCAGAGAACCTATGGACTCGACGTCGGTCAGGCCGCCGCGCTCACGGGTAACGTGCACCTGGTTGGAGGCTCCATCGCGACAGTGGGCACCGCCTGCCTGCTATCGCGTCCGTGGATGGCCGACCCGCGCCGGGTGGTGTGGTTGCTTGCGGGTGCCATTGCGCTCGCGACGCTCCCCTCGATCATCGCCTACTGGACGCACTCACTCACGGTCGCGCAGATCATGTTCTGGCTGTATATCCCGTTCATCTATTTCTACATCGGTCCGCTGTTCGGCCTGCTCAATAATCTCTCGCCCTGCCACATGCGCAACATGTTTATCGCGATCTCCCTGCTCGTGGCCAATGTCGGCAATCTGATCGTCGCGACCCAGGGCGTCGGTTGGCTCTCGAACTATTTCGCTCACGCCCAGGGGCATGCCAACGATGCCGCCTCGGTGCGTGCCGCGCTCCTCGTGCTCGCGCCGACCGGATTCTGGGCGGCGTGGCATCTGTGGCGAGCCTCGCGCACCATCGTTGCCGATCAGGAGCGCGCGATCGGCTATACGAAGTCCTGGTCTCCATAGGAGCCTCGCCCGCGATGGCCAAGACAAGCATCGACCGGCGCTGGCTTCCGTTGAATGCGCTGCGCGCCTTCGAGGGTGTCGCCAAGCATTCGAGCTTCACCGCGGCGGCGAATGCGCTCCTCATCTCGCAGAGCGCGCTGTCACGTCACGTCATCGCGCTCGAGAAGCTCATCGGCGTGCAGCTCTTCGAGCGCCGTCCCCACTCCCTCGTGCTCACCAAGGCCGGCCAGCATTTGCTGCCTGCGGTGATGAAGTCCTTCGACCGCCTGGAGTACGCGCTCGAGGACATCCGCAATGATGCCGCCGCCTCCATGCGCACGCTGCGCGTGCAGATGCCGCCCACCTTCGCCGCCCACCTCGCGGTGCCGATCCTGCGTGATTTCAAGGCCACGGCCGAGGATGTCGAGATCGACCTCGTGACGCCCTATGGAGTGGGTCCGGCCCCGACGGACGTCGATGTGGCGGTGGTCTACTCCAAGCCCACCGTCACCGATCTCGTCAAGGACCTGCTCTGGCCGGTACGCCAGAACATCGTCTGTCACCCCGAGCTCGCCGCGCGCCACGCCGGCAAGAGCCTCGCGCAATTCATCGAGTCGAACGAGCTCGTGCACGTGCGCCTCACGGAGCAGCCGCGGCACCACTTCTGGTCGCAGTTCGTGCGCCAGGCGGGACTTCGGGGCGTGAACGTCGAGCGCGGCCTCGTGTTCGATACGGCGCTCCTCGCCGTGCAGTACGCATTGAGCGGCGAGGGGATTGCGCTCCTCGACGGCTACCTATTCGCCGATTATTTGCGCGACGGACGGCTGGTGAAGCCGTTCGAGGACACGCTCGATGACGGCTACGGCTATTACCTCATCACCGCGCCGGAGGCGTTGAGCGATACCGCGATCGCCCTGTTTCGCTCCTGGCTGATCGAGCGCTTCGGGCACTCGAGCGGCGCGGCGAGTGCGAGCGGCACGGGCAACGCGCTGCAGCTCGTCGTGTCGAACGAGTGATCTGACGGGCCCGCCCGGCGCAGGGGGACGGGACGCCCCCAAGGGTCGCGGCGCCCGGCCGCAGCGCCGATCTCTTCGCTATAATCTGCGTCGAGCTTCATCGGCGGAGGGCGCAGCGTGAGCACACCGGAAGTCAAGACCGAAGCGTACAACGGGCTCGTCGAGGTCACTGCGAGTTTGCCGGCGGAAGCGTATTACGATCCGCAGCAGCATGAGCTCGAGCTGCAGCGCATCTGGTATCGCAACTGGATCTACGTGTGCCGCTCGAGCGAGCTGGCCAAGGCGCGCGCCTTTCGTACCTTTGAGCTGGGGCGCCAGAGCGTGCTGCTGGTGCGTGACGATCAAGGCGTGCTGCAGGCCTTCCACAACACCTGCCGGCATCGAGGCGCCGCGCTTTGCCGCGAGCACGAAGGAAGGCTGCGCACGGGAGCCATCGTCTGCCCGTATCACGCCTGGATCTATGACCTGCAGGGGAATCTGCTGCGGACCAGCTCGAAGTGCACACCGAGCGGCTTCGACGTCGCCGATTACCCGCTCTATCGCGTCTCGGTGCGTGAGTGGTCCGGGTTCGTCTTCATCGCGTTCACCGACCGCCCGCCGCCGTTCGAGCGGCTGTTCGACCTGCCCTTGAATCGCCTCGATGCCTGGAACATGGGCGCGCTCGCGGTCGGACATGTGCTCACGAAGGACATGCAGTGCAACTGGAAGATCTTCTGGGAGAACTACAACGAGTGCCTGCACTGCCCCGGCGTGCACCCGCAGCTCTCGAGCCTCGTGCCCATCTACGGCCGCGGTCTTCTCGAGGAGCGCGATGATCCAAACTGGAGCGAGCACGCCGCGGACCCCGATCCCAAATACAAAGGGGGCCTGCGCGCCGGCGCGGCGTCCTGGTCGCTCAACGGCGATCTGACGGGTGTCGCTTTCCCGAACCTGAGCGAAGAGGACCGCAAGCTTGCCCACCTCTACATGACGGGACTGCCCTCGGTGTTCATCGTCGGCCACGTGGATTACGTGCGCGTGGTGCGCCTGCGGCCGCTCGGGCCCGAGCGCACGGAGCTGCGCGTCGAGTACCTCTTCTCGCCGGAGACGCTGGCGCGGCCCGGCCTCGATCTGTCGAACGTCATCCAGTTCACCAACACCGTGATGACCGAGGATGCCGAGGTGTGCGAGCTCAATCAGCGCGGACTGCACGCACTTCCGCACGCGGGCGGCGTGCTGATGCCCGAAGAGTACGTGGTTCGGCAGCTTCACGAGTGGGTCCGGTCCGAGCTCGCGCGCCCCTAGGAGCGAGGAGCACGCCGTTCGAGCATTTCACGTGAGCCGCGCAGTCTCGAGGCGTGCCCTCGTGATCGGCGCCTCGTTCGCGCTCATCGCCTGCGGCCGCGGCTCCGGATCGCACCCGCCCGAGCAGGTTCTCAACCTTTACAACTGGGCGGACTACATCGGCTATCACACGATCGCCGAGTTCGAGCAGGCCACCCACATCAAGGTGGTCACCCAGTTCTACGACTCGAACGAGACGCTCGAGGCCACCTTGATGGCCGGCCACTCCGGCTTTGATCTGGTGACCACGACCACCGGGTTCTACGCGCATCAGATCCGTGCGGGCGCCTATCGTCCGCTCGATCGGGCCAAGCTTCCGCACTGGAGCAATCTCGACCCCGAGGTGCTCGCGCTGCAGGCTCGGGCGGATCCCGGCAACCGCTATGCCGTGCCCTATCTGCATGCAATGAACGGCATCGCCTACAACGTCGATCTCATCAAGGCCCGCATGCCCGATGCCCCGCTCGACAGCTCGGCGATGCTGTTCGACCCGAAGGTCGTGGCGCGCTTCGCCGATTGCGGCGTGACTTTCCTCGACTCCGCGATCGATACCTTTCAGCTCGCGCTCGCCTACTTGCATCGCGATCCGAACTCCGAGCGCCCCGAGGATCTCGCGGCCGCCGAGGCGCTGGTGCGCTCGGTACGTCCGTTCATTCGCACCTTCGACTCGAACGACTACTGGCACCAGCTCGCGGCGAAGGACACCTGCATCGCCATGGCGTGGACGAGCGACTACGAGGTGGCGCAACGGCGTGCGGATGAGGATCGCACGGGCGCGCATCTCGCGCTGATCCTGCCCAAGGAAGGCTCGAACATCACCTACAATGCCTTTCTCATCCCCGCATCCGCGCCGCATCCCGATGCCGCGCACGCCTTTCTGGATTTTCTGCTGCAACCCAAGGTCATCGCCGAGATCAGCAACGATCTGTCCTACGGCAACGACAATCTCGCCGCTCGACCTTATGTCAACCGAAGGCTTCTCGAGGACCCGGCGGTTTACCCGCCGCCCGAGGTGCGCGCCCGCCTGTACCTGCCGTCCGAATTCAGTCCCGAGTACGACCGCCTGCGCACCCGCGCCTGGACGCGCATCAAAACAGGGCAGTGAGCCCTCCGCGCCGACCGACGCGCCCGAGGCCCGGCCGGCCGCGGGCGAATTTCTTTACTCAATCTGCGACCGAGCGCAAAGGGCGTCTCGTTTCCGGCTGATAGGGTGTGCGTGTGTTCAAGGACCCGGTGCGCGTGCATCGCCACCCACTAGAGGAGCGTCACATGCTCGAGACCGTCGCCCGCTGGGGGCACAACGTGCTGCTCGTGGCCATGGGTATCCTGACCCTCGACATTTTTCTGCTGCGCTGAGCCGCGAGCCCCGAGCCTGTCCCGCCGCGCCGCGCGGTGCAACGCCGCGCGCGCTCAACCTTGCGAGGAGGAGGCAGGGCGTGCCGCCGGCCCCAGCCTCTGCGCCTTCCACAGCAGCCAGCCGTTGTAGCTGACGTAGTAGCCGACGAGCACGAAGAGCAGCGCGAGGTTCACCGGGTTCTCGAGCGAGTCCGCGAGCTGCGCATTGCGGCTCATCCCCGAGCTCGCCGCCGCGCCGGAGGACCCGAGGTGCGCAAGCCGAGCACCGAGCCTCACCACCAGAAGCGCGCTCACCGCCATGCCCGCATAGGCATGCGGGACGTAATAGACCCGGCCTTCCGACTGCTCGAGACGCGTGTGCGCGCCCGCCCAGCCCCCGAGCGCGGTGCCCGCGGCGAGCGTGCCCAGGGCGATCAAGCTCAGCCGGGCGGAGGAGAAGGCCATCGGCGCGAGCAATACGCCTACGACCAGGAGCAGAGCCATACGCACGCCCAGGCGCACCGGCTTCACGAGCTGGCGGCCGAATTGCCGGCGCAACCGCAGGTACAGGATGAACAGCACGAGAGTCGCCGCAAGCCAGGGAGCAAATTGCAGGTCGTTGCCGTTCATATTCGCCATACTACGGGAGCATGAGCGCTGCGCAACTCGAGTCCTCGACGCACCTCCGGCGCGGGGTCGGCGCCTGGGCCGCGATCGCCGTCAACGTCACCAACATGATCGGCGCCGGGGTATTCCTCAAGAGCCGCGTCATGACCTGCAACGTCGGCAGTGCGCAGGCGGTGATGTGGGTATGGGTGGCCGCCGGGCTGCTGTCGCTCGCAGGCACCTTTTGCTACTCCGAGGTCGCGGTGCTCATGCCCGAGGCGGGCGGTGATTACGTGTATCTGCGGCGTGCGTACGGCCGCTTGCCCGCGTTCCTTTTCGGCTGGATGTCCTTTCTCATCTTTCGCACGGGCGCCCAGGCCGCGCTCGCGGTCGGCTTTGCGATCTTCATGAACGTGGCGCTCGCGGGCGCGCTCGAGCACTGGCACCTCACACTGGGCGCTGTCCATGTCTCGGGCCTCACGCTCGCCGCGCTCGGATGCCTGTGGGTGGTTGCGCTCATCAACTGCGCTTCCGTCAGCACCGGCGGGCGCACCGCGCTCATTGCGACCAGCGCAAAGCTTGCGCTCGTCGTCGCGGTCGGGGTCGGCGCGTTCCTGTTCGCACCGGGAACGTTCGCGCACTTTCGCGAATCGGGACTTGCGGGCACGTGCGAGGGCGTCGCAGCCACCGCCCGCGGCGGCCTCGCCGGGGTCGGCGCCGCGATGCTCGGTGCGCTCTGGGCCTACGATGGATGGAACAACGTCGCGCCCCTCGCCGGCGAGATTCGCGATCCGCAGCGCAACCTGCCGCGAGCCTTCGTCGGCGGCACCCTGGTGGTCATGCTCCTGTACCTGTTCGTGAACGCCGCTTACTTCTATGCGCTCACTCCGCGTGAGGTCGCGAGCGTGCCCCTGAGCTCCTCGGTGGCGACCGTGGTGCTCGAGCGCTTCCTCGGCCCGGTGGCGATTGCGCTGACCGCGGTGGCGATGATGATCTCCTCGTTTGGCTCCGTGCATGCGAGCGTGCTGTCGAACTCGCGCATTCCCTATGCGATGGCCCGAGACGGGCTCTTCTTCGGCGCGCTCGCGCGCCTCTCGCCGCGCACGCACGTGCCGGTGCGGGCGGTTCTCGCGCAAGGGGTGTGGGGCAGCGTCCTTGCGGTCTCGGGCACCTATGACACCTTGACCGACTCGGTGATCTTCGCCTCGTGGCTCTTCTATGGCCTCACCGCGGGGGCGCTCTTCGTGTTCAGACGCCGCATGCCCGATGCACCGCGACCCTTCCGGGCGCCGGGCTACCCCGTGATCCCCGCGCTGTTTCTCGTGACGACCGTTGCACTCATCGTCAACACCTTCGTCGCGACCCCACGTCAAGCGCTCACCGGCGTGGCTCTCCTGGTGCTCGCGCTGCCGTTCTATGCGCTCTGGTCGCGCGGCACGCGCGCCACCGGACCGCTCGATTCGAGCTCCCCCCGCCGGTGATCGCCCGCCCTCGCAATGAACGGCGCAGGTGCAGTCATCGCGCTGCAGCGGTAGGAGCGGCCCTACGGGGGTTCAGGCCGCGCCCCGACTGACGCAACGCGGCACCGTTCGCTAAGGTCGCACCGACCCATGGAGAGCGCCAGCGGGGCGCTCAAACCGGAGACAATAACGATGTCCGTTAGCACCATTCTCTTGATCGTACTGGTCCTGCTGCTGATCGGTGCTTTGCCCACGTGGCCCTACAGCGCCGGTTGGGGTTATTACCCGAGCGGTGGACTCGGCCTCGTTCTGATCGTGATCCTCGTGCTGGTGGTTGCCGGTCGTATCTAGGGCGGCTCTCGATCACGGCGGCCGCGCTCAGGGCGGCGGACACGCGGCGCTCAGCGCGAGATCGAGCGAGCGCCGCTCGTCCCAGATGACGAACACGCCGCTCGCCACCACGACGCTGGCGCCCAGGATGAGAGGAAGCGTGGGCGCAGCCGACCAGAACAGCCAGTCGATGGCGAACGCCCACAGAATTGCGGTGTACTCGAACGGGGCCACCACGGCCGGCGGGGCGCGCCGGAACGCGTCCGTGAGCCACATCTGGCCGAGAGCGCCCGTCACTCCGATGGCGGCCAGCCACACCCAATCGCCGCTCGCAATCGCCTGCCAGTCGCCCGCGGCGAGCGCCCCCGAGCCCGTGCTCACCGCGACGAGGTACCACACCACCATGGAGAGGTTGGAGTTGCTGCGCCCGAGCCAGCGCACCGTGAGGGCGTTGACCGAAT
>Ga0209060_10001471_pt1 | contig 25865 bp, 25 predicted proteins | sample Coa_R1_8_FD_187155 | JGI IMG/M metagenome (GOLD analysis project Ga0209060, IMG submission 187155) | Surface soil microbial communities from Centralia Pennsylvania, which are recovering from an underground coalmine fire - Coalmine... | ecosystem: Environmental > Terrestrial > Soil >...
CGCTCCAGGCACTCCCCAAACAACTCGAAAGCCTCCGCGATAACCGAACGGCAACACATACTCTAGCGGGTAGTGTATCTGGCCATAGTCCTGTTTACCCATTCTGCCGGGCGCCCAGGTTCCATCGCTTCTAAGATAGATCCGCCAGCGATGCCATTCTCTTCTCACCGATTGCGACAACACCGCATGCATATAATCCGCTGCAACTAGTTTTTCCGCGGCACGGGCGGCCGCAGCTTCCTCTTCCGGGTCGTATTCCGGGCCGACAACATCGACAAAATAAGTGGGTTCGGCAGCCGCAGCTTGAGAGCTTTGTTGACTGTTTGCCTGGCTAAAAGCAAGGCCGCAAAACAAAAGGATGCAAAACAAGAAGAGATAGGAAAAATGCCAAAAGCAAGATCGAGCCACGCCTGCCTCCGTGTTACATTGTAGAGAACGCCACACACACGAATTCTTGCACAGAGGCCAGCGGCGAATTTTGCCCCTCACCACGCCGTGAAACGCAACGTCCCCTCGCCTTGGCCATCAGCCATAGAAATCCAGCCAGCAAGAAGCAAGAGCAACCGAACGAGTCTTTGATTTGTAGTTTGTAATTTTCCGTTCAAGATTTTTTCACTCTACATCAACCCAGAACAAAAGGAGCAGGCGATGCGGAGATTCATTCTTACGGGGACGCCGGGCGCGGGAAAGACAACCCTCTTGCGCCAACTGGAGATTGAGGGCTACAGCGTAGTGGAAGAGGCGGCAACCGACTTGATTGCGGTGGAACAAGCACGCGGTACGGCGGAGCCTTGGGAGAATCCGTCGTTCCTCGATTCGATCGTTTCGCTGCAACGGCAGAGGCAGATGCGCGCGGCGCATCTGCCGGATGAATTGCAGTTCCACGACCGCTCAGCGGTTTGCACAGCAGCGCTGGCTGTCTATATGAAGTACCCGTTCTCAGCGGCGCTGACGCAGGAACTCGAGCGCATCCGGGCCGAGGCTGTTTATGAACGGCGTTTCTTCCTGATTCAAAATCTCGGATTCGTATCGGCGACCGAAGTGCGGCGGATCAACTATGAAGAAGCTTTGCGCTTTGAGCGCATTCACGAAGAAATCTATCGGGAGTTCGGCTTCGAGCCGGTTGTGATCGAGCCAAGCCCTGTGCTCGAACGCACGGCAAGGATCAAAGCAATGGTGGCCAAGGGACAATAGTAAAAGCGGCGTCACAGGAACGACATGTCCTTATGACGCCGCGAGGTTGAGGCGGACGTGCACGGCGGCTAAAGCCGCTTGACGCCGAGCATTGTTCACGCATCGCTAAAGCTATGCTCTTCCACAAAGCTTAGTGGTCGTGATCTCCATGGTCGTCGTGGTCGCGATCACGGTCATCGTCATCGCCGCGGCCGCGGGCCGGCTGGGTGGCTACGTTCGCCGAGAAGAGCCCGGTCGGGATCGAATTGTCGATGGTGTTGTCTCGAGTGCCGATCACAAGCAGGTTGCTATCGACGGTCGTACTGAGCACCGCGTTTGTAGCCAGGATTCGCCTTCCATCAGTGGTCGCAGCGAGGCTGGTCAGCGTAGTGCCGTTGGCGGCGATGGTGGCATCGACCGAGTTGTCCTTGGTATCGATCACGGTGACGGTGCTGTTGGCTGGGCGCGTCAGCGTGAAGTCGGCCGCATATAGATGGCGTCCGTTGGGAGTTAGGGCCAGGCCGGTGACAAATGTGTTGTTCGGCAGCGGCACGGAAGTCACGACACTGTTCGTATCCGTATCGACCACGAGAACGCCGCTTTGTCCGCCAACGAGGCCCGATATATCGGAGGCATAGAGCCGGTCGCCATTGCGGCTCACGGCGAGATTGGAGATGAGGTGTCCAAGAGCGATGGTTTGGGTCGGGTTATCGCCGTCAGCGTCCACCACCAGGATTCCAGACTGGCTCAAGGGCGACCCTTCCGTACCCAGGTAGACATTGTCGCCGTTAGGGGCCACAGCTACTGCCAAAAGGAATGTTTTCCCAAAAGAGGTTCTCGAAAGAATCGTATTGTTCCGTGTATCGATGACGATCAATTCGCTGTTCACGCCACCGCCGGAAGTGACCAAGTAGGCACGATCGCCGCGGCGGTTAAAAGCGATATTGGGGCCGGAGCCCTCTTGTCCAATAAAACCTGTCCCGTTCACTGCGATGGTAGCCGTAACGGTATTGGTTTCCGTATCTACAACAGAGACGGTGTTGGTGGTGTTGCACACATACAGCAGCTTGCCGTTGGGCGAGACCGCGACGCAGAATGGATGGCTGAATCCACTGATGGTAGCAACGAGGGAGCCTGTACGAGGATCGATCACGCTGACTGTACCGTTAATGTTGTTGGTGACGTAGGCGTTCCTATTCGTTTCAGCCGCAGCGCCAACGGGGGCTATGAGCATGGCGAGGGATAGAGTGGCTAAAACTGTGAAGACTACGCTCCGCAGAGAGCAACGAGGGGCCTGAGGCAACTTTCTCATTTCTTTCCTTTCAATTACCGAGGGCAAATCAAACCTGAACGATCCCGTCCGCCGGCAGATGAATGCAGAAGGCCACCGGCTCGGCGGAACAGATTCCATCAGGCTTTGATGCCAGTTGTTCCCGAATATTTTCTAGGGAAAAGCTACTGGCTGAAATGAAAGTTGTCATGCCTAAGCAATTAAAGCAATCCAAGATTTCCCGGCAGAGAGCGCCTCTATGATTCTTGGAGAATTTTTATTATTTAGGGGAGAGCCTGAGGATGGAATATTCGTTTTGTTTCAATAGATTGAAAAAAAACGCGAATGGGCTTCGCAATGTTTATATGTGATTTTTAATGTTACTTTGGTGCTTAGAACAAACGCGTGAAGAAGCGGCGAACGGGCCAAATTCTCACGGCTCCATTGATCTGAATATATCCACAGCGACTCTTACAGTTCGTGTAGCCACCAGGGTAAGGCTTCATAGCTTCATTTGAGCACCGCACATATTCCGAAAGGCTTTCGTTGCGAACAGCGTGAATTTACGCTGCTTCGTCTTCGGCCTTCCGCTGAATTTGCGCTTCGGGAAATGTCCACGTACCGTCGAGAATTTCCGGACGAGGCCGATAGAGGCGCACCATATAGTTCCAGCCCGCCATGGTCGGCAGGCAGTTGGGGGTGGCGCCGCTGCAGCCACCAAACTGTATGGCGATGGAGCCATCGGGTTCCTTTTGCGCGGTAACGCTGTTCAGGTTGTAGCGCTCCATCGGATTGGGCTGAAGGTAGCCCTCCTGGTTATAGACGGTGATCGACCAGAAGGCGTCCACAGGAACGTCTTTGACTGTGAGCTTGTAGATGGTTTTGCCATCGTTCTTCGCGGGAGTAACGTTGAGATAGATGGCGTCCTTGTCGGGATTACCTCCCCAGGCGTTGGCGGTGGCGATCAGGTGGCGGATGGGATCAACCTCATTCTTAGCGCCGAAGGCGTGCCGCAGATCGGGCAGCGTTTCCCCAAGCGTCTTGAGCGCGTCGCGTACCTTCTTTTGGCTCGCCGGGTCCCAATTGGGCACCTCAAAGCGGCCGGAGTTCTTCTGACTCAGAGTAACTGCATCCTGCAGGGCATGGGCCTGCTCCATGTCTTTTGCATTCGCGGGGTCGATAAAGACGCGCAAAGCAACAATCGCATAGCGTGTGCCCACTTGCTCACGGGAAAGAGTATGGCTGCCCGCGCCGTAGGCAACCTGAACCACGTAGTGGTCCTCGTCGATCACAATCAACGTCATGAATCGCTTGCCAGGATCGGGCAGCGTGATGGTCACAGGCCCGGCATCCAGATCGAACACGACGGGAGAATAAAGCGTGTCCCGGTTGAGGCGCGGCACAGACTGCTTGTCGAGCGGCGCCACCTCGCGGATGTGGTTGAACTTGCCGAAGGCGCCGTACTGCCGAATCGCGTTGGCGGCGACGAAATCGGTTTCGGCACGGAGAAAATTGTCGACGGTAACAGGGATCAGCTTAGCCTTCGAGTCGCTGGTTGGCATGGTCAGTCTCCAGATGGGTTCTACTCCATTAGAAGGGCAGCCGAGATTCCTTGTTGCCCAAAAGAGCATTCAGCGGCGAGAACGAATCGCGCCTGCGGCGCTACCACAGAGGACACAGAGGAAAAAACAGAGGGCACAGAGAGGTTGTGAGCAGCCGTGGGCGTCGAAACCCACCCTTCAGCTCTTCAGTTTCGCGAAAGAAATAAAGCACAAAACATTCAAAGGTCGGCACCCGTCCCAACGCTTAACGCAAATCCAAGGCGCGAGCACAACACAAAAAATAACCGCCCAATGAAGACACTGGGCGGTTGGGCATCCTTCAACTAAAAGCGGGATTATCGGACTTCAAATTCGCGCTTCGGGTTATTGATTGCGCTGTTTGAATGCGTTTTCAATCAAGTTCTGGTCAAAGAGATCGGTCTTGGCGCCGATCCAGGCATAGCGGTAGAGGGCCACACGAAAGATCGCACTGGCTGTGGAAGCCACGATTGCCCATAACGCTATATAGCCGATCACCCACACCAGGCCCAGGATTGGCTGGGCCATGAAGAAAATGATTCCAGTTAGCAGAAGAGTTGCGGCGGCAAGCCAATTGAGAGCGACGAAGGTTACACCACCGGCGATGCCCTCGCCCCAGGTCTTTTTTACCAGTTGTGCGGAGCGCCGCACTCCATCGAAAACGCTGAGATCCTCAAAGATAATGACTGGCGCAATAAAGTAGGTGAGAATGCTCCAAATACCGCCGGTCAGGGCGATAACGATCTTTCCGAAAATGCCGAGGCGCTCCTGCAGAGTCCGCAAGATGACTCCCACGGTGGCTGCCATCAAGGCCCAGGCGGCAATGTTGCCGATTCGAGCAGCCGCCAGCCCGAGCCCCTCCTTGAGGCTCGCCCGCCCGCCGCAAATCACCACGTTGGCGGACGCCATGAGCGCACAAGTAAAAAACGTTTGTACGAAATAACAGCAGAAGTAAAAGGCCAACAGCCCGAGATAAAACGCGGGATCTTGCAAACGCTGTTGGGCCATGGACTGGTACGCGCCACTCGAGAAGAGCGGCACAAGAAAGCTGGCGATTACGATCAGCGTGGCCAGGGCGCTCAGACATGGAAAGATCATGAGCACCGGGTTGCTGGACAATACGGCGAAGCTTTGTTTCGTCAAGCTCCAAGAACGTGAGAATCGAGTGAACATCCTAGGGTCTCCCTCCCGCGAGAGACTAGACTAACACAACGGTTTCACCCGGCGCCCGTTACCAGGGTCTAGTTGCTCGATTCCCACCCTTCGCAAAGCCGCGAAGGATTGGGCACCTTTTATTGTTAGCAAGGGACAAGAAACACTGAATATTCTAAAGAGTGGGCCAGATCTTTAGATTGGGCTGGTCGGATTGGACGAGTCGGATTGGTCCCTTCGCTAGAGTGACCACTCGTCCAAAGTCTCGGGACTTCAGGGCGGCAAAAAGCGCTCATTCCATCCATTCAAATTTTGACGTGAAAGAGTATAATCCAGCGCTGTTTTTGAGCATTGCATATTGAAAAAAGGAGAAATCGACCAAATGGATCAGAAGAAACCCAGCAAGCTTGTGCTTCACCAGGAGTCCGTGGCCAATCTGACAGGCAACGAACCAAGCATCCTGGACGCCACACACCATTCGTGCATCCGCTCGGTTTGCGGGCTGGCATGTACGCCCGTAGCAATCGGTAACTAAGCCGGTCACCAATCTCCGCTCTCTAGCCTCCTATCTTTAACATCTAGAGACCGCAGCAAGAGCCATCTTGAATGAGCGAAGAGCAAAGCTTAGAAAGCTAAGATCGCCTGAATTGTGAAAATGAATGTTGAAAGACGAAAGATAAAAGACGATGGTGAAAGCCTGTTCTCTGCTCATTCAAGGAAAGGGCTTGGAGTCAAACGAGTCAAGGTGAAGGTGAGGCGATTCTACGGCTGACAAAATGAGTTCTGCTGAAATAGAATCCAATCACCGGCGGCGCTGTAAATCTTTTAGAGACTGTTATGTTCTGGCCTACCGCTTTTGCTTTTTCTCTACTCAGCATCTCTTTACTCGTCAACTCTACAAGTATCCATTCGACAGACATCCATTCGACAAGCATCAACCCCGCAGGTATCAACCCCATCCGTTCCGCACCCAATGATCCCAATCAGCAAGCCACCAATCGCAAAGGCCGGGAATCAGCGGTGACCGAAGGCAGCGCGGCGACCGAGCGAACACTAAAAATTGCATCGAGAGGCGAGCAGCCGGGCTATACGCTGCGGGTTTCAACCAGAGGCCGCGAGGGAGTGGTTGAGGTTCAAGACGACGCCTCTGTTTTGGTAGAGACGCTCACCTGCCCGCTATTGCGCGAGATGCGGGCTCCATCGGCGGCGGAAATCCAGGCAGCCTCCGAACGATTTGTTGACGGCTTTGAAATCGAGGATCTCGACCTTGACGGGGCTCTGGACCTGAAAGGCCCCCGGGAGTTCGGAGCGAAATGGGCGCGCTACTGCGTGTGGCTCTATGAGCCGAAAACCCATCGGTTCTCGGGCTCATACGGGAAAGACCTCTTGATTGAACAGATGGAGCTTCTTTACAGCCTCAAGGCAGATCCAAAACGGCAGCGTGTTATCTCTTACTCGATTGGCCCGGTCGATCCGATGTGGGATGAATACAAGATTGAAGGTTTGGGCGCGAACCGGCCTTATTGGCCGCGCCTGGTTCCCACGAAGTCGTGTCTAATTCAAGCCAGCCTCATTCAAACCAGCCTGATTCAAACCAACTCACAGGGTACGGAGGCCACGGCGGTTATCACGCAGTATGAGGAACGTCCCAACGTCATCCGCCGAAAGCTAAATCCAAAGGACACGCGCTCGGTAGAGGAAATCTGCCATGATTGAAATAGTTGTATCGACAGCTCACTGCGGATTACAGAAGCGGCCTACGTTCGTGGAACGACACTATCGGTCTTTAATCTAGGCAGATTTTATCTAGGCGATCTTTATCCGCGCGGACTTTATTCGAGCAGTCTTTCACAACGACCTTGATCAGAATGATCTTCGTCCGAGGGATCTTAGTCAGAACGATCCTCATCAGGGATCTTTGTCAGAGCTATCCACTTTGTTCGAGCTATTAATTTCATTCGAATAATCTTCGTTCGAGTCATCGGCGAAATCGGCGGGGGCTGGGTCATAGACGATCAGATCCCCAGGTTGACAGTCCAAGGCCTTGCACAGCTTTGCCAGAGTAGAGAAGCGAACGCCTCGAACCTTCCCCGAGCGAAAGAGCGATAGATGCGTCTCGCTGACGCCGATGATTTCGGCCACCTGCTTGGCCTTTCTATTCTTGGCGGCGAGCACCGCATCCAGCGTGATTCGAATGGGCATCAGAAAATCTCGTCCAGTTCCGTCTTTAGTCCCCGCGCGCGGTCGAGCACGCGGGCGACGATGGCGAGCGAGAGACCGACGGCTGCAAGAACAAGTCCGGCAACGTCGAAGGCGATCCAATAACCAGGGCTGAATCCAAGCCAACGGTCGACAGACGGCACAACAAAGGCGTTGAGACACGCGCCTGCTGCCAGCATGCCTCCAACCCGGCGAAGCATTTGCGAGATAACGGGCGCGTATAGATCGCCACGGGCGAAGCTTGCCAGCGCTTCCCGGATCCACCAGAGCGACAGGAGATAAAACACCTCGGGACAGGCGGCGACAAACTGGTAAACAATGCGGCGCGCCAAGTCCAGGCCCGCGCGGTGAGTCGCGATGGCGGCGACCGTCCAGCCAAAGCGCTCCAGCAGCAGGAGCGACCATAGGATTGCCACCAGGATGGTAATTCCCTTCCGTAAACGCAAGCTGCTGTCCTGGATGCTGGCGACAAGCGCTTCTTTTGCCACAAATTTAACCTTTACTTAAATTTTTGTTCAGGATAATTTAACTCTAACAATAATTTTGCTGCCGAGTCCAGGAAAATGACCACTCGCTCAACCTATTGCGTGGAAACCATCGACCTTTCTTATAGGTACGGCCAGCCATACGACCCGCAGGATCCCGACCGGCAGGATTCGGTATTGAGCCATATCAGTCTGCAGGTAAAAGAAGGCAGCATCTATGGTTTCCTGGGGCCGAACGGAGCGGGTAAGACCACCACTTTGCGCCTGATTCTGGGATTGCTGCGAAAGCAAGCAGGCACGATTTCCCTCTTTGGCAGGGACTTTGACACCTACCGCATCGAGATACTTAAGAAGATAGGCTCCCTCATCGAGACCCCTTCAGTTTACGAACACCTGACGGCCACTGAAAATCTGCGCATCATGCAGAAGATCTACCAGGTTCCCGAGGGGCGGATTGAAGAAGCCCTTCGCTTGGTGGGGCTCACGGAGGCGCGCCACAAGCTGGTCCATCGATTTTCCCTGGGAATGAAGCAGCGCTTGAGCATCGGCATTGCCCTGCTGCATCGGCCTGCGCTGCTGATCCTGGATGAGCCCACCAACGGGCTCGACCCAAACGGCATTGTGGAGATACGCGAGCTATTGAAAGAGCTCAACCGGGAAGAGGGCGTGACCATTCTGGTTTCGAGCCATCTGCTCTCTGAGGTCGAACGGCTTGTGAGCCACGTTGGGATCGTGCGGAGCGGCGTGATGATCTTTCAGGGCACTCTCGACGAACTCCGGACACGGCAACAAAGATCGGCAACCGCCGTGTTGGACACAAGCGACAATCCGCGCGCGGTGAGGATTCTCATTGAACAGGTTCCGGAGGCACGCCTTCTCGAAAGCAGAATCACATTGCCGAGCTTGCCCAAAGACCGCCTGGCCAGGATCAACCGGCAGCTCATCGAGGCGGGCATTGATGTTCACATGCTGGGCTCAATCGAGAACGACCTCGAGACAATCTTTATGGAGATGGTAGGCGACTGAGATGACGATGAACATGCTGGTTCATTCTCTACAGGGTGAATGGCTTAAAACAAAGCGCAGCCTGGGTGCGTGGTTGATTATAGTTGGCTCGCTGTTCACGCCGGCGATCGTGATTGTTGCCAGGCTTATCCACCACTCCCAGTTACAGGCCCTATATTCCATGGCCGACTTCTGGAAACTACTCTGGAAGAACTCATGGGAGTCGATGGCGGTTTTCTTTCTGCCCATGGCTGCGATTCTTGTGACCAGCCTGATTACCCAGATTGAGTACCGGAACAATGCCTGGAAGCAGGTGCATACGCTGCCGCTTAGTCCGGCAACGATCTTCTTTTCCAAACTGCTGGTGATTCTAGTTTTGATGTCGGTATTTCTTGTTCTGTTCGATGTGGGCGTCTATCTCTCGGCGGCGGTTCCATGGCTGCTGGTGCGAAACGTCCCTTACCCCCGGGCGCCGCTGCCACTCTCGGCATTTATGGCCGATACAGGCAGTTACATGATTGCGTGTCTACCGATTGTGGCGGCGCAATATCTGCTGAGCCTTCGATTCAAGAACTTCCTGACGCCCATCGGCGTGGGCTTTATGACATGGGTGGCTGCGCTGGCGGCACTCTCGTGGAAGTTTGGATATCTTGTTCCGTACGCGTACACCATGCTTACCTACCTCAAAGACAATCCCAAGCAAGGCGTGGGTGCTCGTATGGTCCCATTGCAATGGGTTTCCCTCGGATACACGCTGCTTTTCACCGTGGGCGGTTATGTTCTTTTTGTGACCAATAGACAGAAAGGGTAAGAGAGCAGTCAGCGGTCAGTGATCAGCAGTCAGCAGAACCAAAATCTTTACCACAGAGGTCACAGAGGAAAGGCACGGAGGGCACAGAGGGGTGATGGGCAGTCAAGTAGGGATGCCAAGCAGCGATCGGAAGGGAATGTTTTTAGGTTTGCTAATCATTCATAGAGATATTTGGAAGGGCTTGCTATGACAATGTTCAACTGCGCGGCGGCTAAAGCCGACCGCTTTTGAAATCGTCATAACGCACGGATAAATCCGTGCTCTTCCACAGTTGTGCAATCAGTAATTAGCAATCAGTGGTGCGCAAAACCAAAATCTTTACCGCGGAGGGCACAGAGGAAAGGCACGGAGGGCACAGAGGAGGAGTGAGAGGTCAACTGGCTCGCCTTCAGTCTTAAAGTCATAATATTGATTTTTAGTGACAATTTTGAAATGCAAAAAAAGTGAAGTGGAATGACCGGATAGCGATCTGTGTACGTGATCATTTTGTTTCGTTGGGGCGGTAGTTGTTTTCGAGGAAGCGGCCAGCGACTGAAGCACAATTCTTTCGCTGGCTTGCATCTTTCTCATTAGGATAGTTGCCCGCCAAAATGTTGGTGAACTACGGCGGGGCCGAACTGCCGATATTCGTCCACCGGGATTGCCAGATTGTGAAAGTTCTCTTGGCCCGCCATAGCGGATGCACCCCGCCAAATTGACAGCTGCGCGTCCTGCGAATCGCTCCACCCGGATGCATTAAGACACAAGGCCGCATCGGTCAGATAGAGGCCGGCCACCTTGAGGGCGTCGAATGCGATGCGAGCCAGCCTTTCGCGATCCGTCCTACGATTGACAAGGTCGTTGCTGCCAGCAACAAAAGACGGCTCAACCATCACGAGGACGCACCTGGAGGGATCGATTTGAAGCTGATCCAAGAGCGCGTACTTTATCACTTGCAGGGAAGCGATCCAATCCACCTTATCCCCTGCCATCGGATACGACAGAGTGCACGATTCGCGATTAGCAATGGCCTCTTCCCCCAGAAAAAAGCGGCTTCCGGATTGCGCAACCGCCATCACGTTGGGGATGACACATTTAGGGAGATTCTCGCCGGCGAATCCGGCATAGATGTTGGCTGCCGTCATGTGAACTACGATTGTGTTCGCCGGGGCATTCATTAAGTGGATTCTAGCAGTGAAGTAAATAGCAAATCAGCACTCAGCCGTCGGCAATCAGTGACAACCAAAACCTTTACCACAGAGGACACAGAGGAAAAGCTTTGGAGGTCACAGAGAAAGAGCATGTCCATCGAAGAGCGGTCAAGCTCACCATTATGATTCCCGACCTTCTATAATCGGGCAATATGCGGGCGCTGAGAACGTCATGGAAGCGTGAGCCATTTCAGGAAGGCATTGTAGTTCCCTATCAAGCCACATTCGACGCGGAACAATTTTCTCGCCTTAAGGACGGTCTTATCCCAAAGCAGATGGAAGACAAATGGTTCATCTATTACGAGGAACCGTATCTATTCTTCCATCGCGGTTGGACGGGTCAACCTGTTTACCGAGTGAAATTGCAACGACTGAACGACGGAGCAGAAACAACCGAGGCTCTTTGGTCGAAGGAACTGGCGAAGGATTCCGGCCTGGACCGGGAGTACCAGGCCCACTTGATCGATTTTCTTATATCGAATCTTCTATTAGGTCAGATCAAGGCATTTCCCGCACCGTCTGGCATGAACGAATCAAAACACCCCCTTTTTCAGCATCACGTTTCGGGAACCAGCTACCCCATAGCCGAAAGCGGCCCTAACGGACGATTACCCTGGTATGCCTGTGTTAGGAAGATCTTTAGGCGTTCATAATCCCAAAATAGTTCGCAGCAAGTCGCCCAATCCTGTGCCAACAATTCGATAACTCCCAAAAAGCATTCAGCAATCGGCAATTACCAAACCCTTTACCATAGAGGACGCGGAGGAATGCTTGGAGGTCACAGAGAAATCATGCCATCGAAGAAAAAATCATCGAGCAATCAGCAGTTACCACTCAGCATAGGCCAGGCCTCCCGCATAGAGAAGGAGCGATTAGGGTTCCATCAGTACCTGTTTTTCAGTGGCCGATGGCAAGACCTCCGGTGTCTAAATACACGAGCCTAGATCAAGAGCGCCAATCACGCGCTGGTTATCTCACTCGGACGGCCTGATTGCAGCGCCTTTGAATTTTGGCAAGCGTGATTCCATGCATTTTTGAGAAAAGTGCTACTTCTGCCTGTTAACAGATAGAACGGAACAAGAAGAGAGTTCAACAAAGGAGGACATTTCTCTGACACCCGCCATACAGCGTTCCCGGCTCACCTCGATCCTCTATCTGGCCACCGCAATTGCGTGCTCGCAATTCATCTTTGCTCACTATGGTGTCGGCGATGGGGGAACCAACGTCTGGGATGCGCTCGTCGGCTGGCCGATTGCCTTCGCCGTTCCCCTCCTGTTTGTCTTTGCTTACGCTCGTTTTCTCTCCGCGGAATCCACATCTCCCGGCGTTCGAAGGCTTGCAGCCATCCTGAGCGGCGTAGCCGTGCTTGCGGCCACCACATTGTTTTCACGGATCGCGAGTCCGTTCTGGAAGAACCCGGCACAGCGTCTCGACGATTCCCTCGGCCTATCGAGCTTTGTGATTGCTCTGGCTTTTTGGGCCATATTCCTGACTTCCGCGATCTTCTTGCTCCTTAAGAAACGGTCGAGTCTCGCAATCGTAGCCGCCATTTTGTTCTGGCCCTATTGGTTCTGGCTGGCGCTGATTTTCGTCGGTCGATTGTGGCCGGACAGAAACGCCGATACCGTATTTTACTTTCTTTGCTTTTGCACTCCCGTTCTCCTGACGGCCGCCGCGGGAATCCACTTTTATCGTCCTGTTGTTGCCAATTGGCTGGCCCTCGGAAGCATTGCCGGAGCGATGTTTCTTTACCTGGATGTGGTGCGCGGCAATGTTTACGACAATGTCTGGATTGAGTTCAACCAGCCTAAGCTTTCATTCTCCATGCAATCTTTGCATGCGGCGCTCGCGATTCTGGCGGTTGGGCTGCTGGCTCTTTCCGTTCTCACGGCTGCTGTGCGGCTTCTTCCTTCCAAATGGAAGGTTGGCGGCTCTCCGTTGCGCGATCGAAGCTGGCCTGCTTTCGCCATCACTCTCGTATTCGTGGCAGCCTGGTACAGCCGGTCGACGATGCCTTACCGCATCCCAGGTGCGGTGGACTATTTCAGGTTTCCGGCTCTGCAGATTCTGCACATTGAAAAACGAGGCCTTCGGTTTCATGAAACCTGCATCACCGTGTGGAGCACCCCCTACGCCCGGCGACCTCTAGGGATGTCTCTTTCGAGCGACAATCGACGATGGCTTCAATATCGTTTCCAGCAGATCCACGAGTCGGCGCAAATACCCGAAGCTCTGGGGGAGCGGGTCAACGGCATGATCAAGGCTGCGCAAACGAACCCCAAACACGACGAGGCACAACCGCTTCGAGACTGGAACGCCGATGGCTGGTATTTCTATGTCCAACGAGCGGGCTTTCGAGTCTATGGCACTCCCAACAAAACTGCGCCGCCTCAAGAAATTACCGACCTATTTCATGATCTCGACAAAATACCAAGGTCTCCGGAGCCCCAGACTGAGCTGCGAGATGTCTGTTTGGGCTTTTGTTACGATCCCTATTCAGCCATGGGCTCGCTGTACGCGAATCACCGCTGCCGGAACAATGACAGCGGCTTCGAGTGCCGGTAGTCCGGGGCAAGGCGGACATCAACGCCGCCGTTACCATGGCGATTCGTTCGGTGGAAATGGAAGAAGCGGGACGCACGGAGCGGGAGCGATTTCCGTCAGTGCCTGTTTTTTCATCGATCCGATGGTAAAGCTTCCGGTGTCTAAATAACACGAGCCTAAGATTCGAGCACCAATCATGCGCTTGTTACCTCGCTCGGACGGCTTGATTTGCAGCTCCTTTGAGTTCTGGCAAACGCGATTCAATGCCTTTTGAGAAGGAAAGCGTCAGGTCCTTCATTTAACAGACAACAACCGAACGAGAGAGAACTCCGAAAGAGGGCATGTTACTCGGACATGGCTATGAAACGTACCCGGCTCACTTCGATCATTTATTTGGCAACCGCGATTGTGTGCTCGCAATTCATCTTTGCTCACTACACTGTGGCCATGGTGGCCGATGAGCGAGCCGCCTGGCAGGCGCTCGTCGGCTGGCCGATTGCCTTCGCTGTACCCCTCCTGTTTGTCTTTGCCTACGCTGGCTTTCTCTGCGCGGAATCCACAACTCCCGGCGCTCGAAAGTTTGGAGCCCGACGGCTTGCAGGCATCCTGAACGGCGCAGCCGTAGTGGCGGCCACCACATTATTTTCACGGCTAGCGAGACCGTTCTGGGAGAACCTGGCACAGCGCCTCGACGATTTCATCGGCCCATCGATCGTTCTGATTGTTCCTGTGATTGCTATTGCTCTTTGGACCATATTCCTAACTTCCGCGATCTTCTTGCTCCTCAAGAAACGGTCGAGTCTCGCAATCGTAACCACCATTTTGTTCTGGCCCTATTGGTTCTTGCTGGCGCTGATTTTCGTCGGTCGATTGTGGCAGGACAGAAGCGCCGATACCGCATTTTACTTTCTTTGCTTTTGCACTCCCGTTCTGCTGACGGCCTCCGCGGGAATCCACTCTTATCGTCCCGCTGTTGCCAACTGGCTTGCCCTCGGCAGCATTGCTGGAGCGATTTTTCTTTACCAGGATGTAGTGCGCGGCAATGCTCTCTACAATGTCTGGATCGAGTTCAACCAGAGCTTTCGTTCCGAATCTATTAATTCCTTATTCGCGGTGCTGGCAATCCTCTCGGTGGCGCTGCTGGCTCTTTCCATCCTCACGGCTGCCACTCGGCTGCTTCCTTCCCGATGGCGTGTTGGCGGTTCGCCATTGCGGGAGCAAACCTGGCCTGCTTTCGCCATCACTCTCGTATTCGTGGCAGCCTGGTACAGCCGGTCGGTGATGCCTTACCGCATCCCAGGCGCGGTGGACGTGGACTATGCCAGTTTCCCGGTTCTTCAGATTCTGCACATCGAAAAGCGAGGCCTTCAGTTTCATGAGGCCTGCATCGACGTGTGGAGCAGGCCCGACCGCAAAGAGCTACGCATGTCTCTTTCGGGTAACAATCGACGGTGGCTTCAATATCGTTTCCAGCAAGTCCACGAATCGGCGCAAATACCCGAAGCTCTGGGGGAACGAATCAAGAGCATGCTAAAGACGGCGAAGCAACCGAGCGCCAGATATGACCACGCGGAGCCGCTTCGAGACTGGAACGCCGACGGCTGGTATTTCTATCTCCCACAAGCGGGCATGCGAGTGTATGGCACTCCCAACAAGACTGCGCCGCCTCAAGAAATTACCGACCTATTCCACGACCTCGACAAAATACCGAGGTCTCCGGAAGGCCAGACTGAGCTGAAAGATGTCTGCTTGGGATTTTGTTACGATCCGTATTCAGCCATGGGCTGGCTGACTGCGAATTATCGCTGTAGTAGTGTTGGCGACGGCTATGTATGCCGGTGATTGATTTCTTCGCACGTCCTTCGCACTGGGATAGCAAATCTATGTAAATCTATTGCGGCAGCCTACTGAGACGTTCGTGCGCGCGGGAATCTCCCGCCGCGAGAGCCTTCTCGTACCATTGGCGGGCAAGCCTATAATTCCGTTCCAGACCCCCTTGGCCAAGCTCATAGAATAGGGCGACACTGAACATAGCCTGCGCATTACCCGCATCCGCATCCTTGAGAAAACACTTGAAAGCCAATGGAAGATCCTTGGGTACATCCTCATCACCGTTTACGTAAATGAAGCCCAGGTTCGTCATTGCGCCGGAGATGCCCAAGTTCGCCGCTTTTTCGTACCATTCGCGAGCCAACCGAAAGCTCTTCGAGACTCCGCGGCCACGGGTATAGAGGACACCGAGTTGGAACATCGCAATCCCACCGCCGGCACCGGCAGCTCGCTCGAACCATGAACGAGCAAGTTGATAATCTTGCGCCGTGCCCTGGCCGTTGATATAAAACAAACCAATATTTGTCATTGCTTCAGGGCTGCCAGAAGCGGCCGCTTTTTCGTACCACTCAAGAGCCAGATGGTAATCCTGTGGTCCTCCCTTGCCAAGCTCATAGAGCCTGCCCAAGTTGACCATTGCGCCTGTGTTACCGGCTTCCGCAGCTTTTTCAAACCACCTCCGGGCAATTCGATCGTCCTGCGGCATTCCATCGCCATGCTCATAGTGAACACCAAGGTTGAACATAGCGTTGGCGTGCCCCAGAGCCGCGGCCTTTTTATACCATTGGCGCGCCACCCCATAGTCTTGCTTCACACCCTTGCCGTTGTCGTAAAGAACGGCCAAATTGAACATGGAATTCGTTGAGCCCTTTGCAGCGGCTTTTTCAGCCCAAGACTTCGCACGCTGGTAGTCCTGGGGCACCCCAAGACCTTCGGCATAGAACATACCGAGAGATTCCATAGCAAAGGTATTGCCTGCCTCGGCAGCCTTGGTAAACCAACGGAAGGCAAGTTGCATATCCTTCGGTACTCCGACGCCTCCACTGTAGAGAGTACCCAGCCTATACATTGCGAACGAGTCTCCCTCGGCCGCTTGTTTCTCCAAGGATTGGCGAAACTGTAGATCGTTGGGCTGCTCTTCGTCCTTAATTGCCTGCCGGGCATCGCTCTGACCATCCTTCACATGGGGCGCATCTTGAGCAGCGAATGCGCTGAGAGCAATGGCATAGATCAAAAAGTAACCTAAGAGATAACTTTTCATAGCGGGAATGAATCCTCTTTATGGCATATTCACCAATACGGCCACACAAAAAGCATGTCGCAATCTTCTTTTCGTGCTGCACTCTTTTCGAGTTGCAAGCGCAGAGATCCCCTGTGGTAAGAGTTTCACCGAGGTCACTGCCAAAGGAATATCTCTAGAGAATAGTGACGCTAGCGGCATAATCGTTGCATCTTTTTTCTTTGGCATTCCCGGCAGACCGTGGCTTTCAGGAAAATTACATCCAACCGGCGACGATCCGTTCTATTGCCCGCGCACATTCTTCATGCGACTCGCGGCCGCTATGCGGGCTATGCCCCGCGCCGGGGATGATATGCACCTGCGCCGCCGGTAACTCTTCGCGGATGCGATCCAGCTCTCCCGGCTCGGTGCGGGGATCGGCTTCGCCGTGCACCAAGGCCACGGGCACGCGAATCTCATTGAGGCGTCCGCTGTAGAGATCGGGCCTGCCGGAGTCAGTCTCGCGCGCGATTTCAACCCATGCCTGGCAGTCGCCGCGAATGGCATTGCGCCAGTGCTCCTCCCCGTGATCGCGCGCAAGCACGGAGATGGCTCGTTCGCTCAAGGTATCGGGATTTTCCGCCAGCCCGGCGAAGAAATCGATGGAGTTCGGCTTCACCCGCAGGTAGTGCAGGGCTTCGAGAATTAGGCCGTCACAGCGCTCGGGATGAGTGATGCCGAGCCAGGCGGCAATCACGGCGCCATCGCTGTGTCCCCAGAACATGGCTTGCGGAAGGTTGAGAGCGTCGAGGAAGGCCAGCGTTTCGGCGACGGCCAGCCGATGAAAATCGGCACTGAAGATGGCTTGCTTGCCGGAGCGTCCATAGCCGGAGCGGTCGGGAACGATGAGTTGGACTCCAGGGAGCGAAACCTGCCGCTCCGAAAGAGGATACATCTCGTATCCCCATCCGCCGTGAAGAAACACGAGAGGCGAACCAGAGCCAAACTGGCGATAGTGAATCTCCGTAGGGCCGCCGGCCAGGGGAGAATGTTGGAGCTTGATGCTGGGCAAGCGCATATTGTAATTGCGCATGGGGCGGGAAATGAAGGGGCGGAGAGAGTCATCTTCCGAATGGGATGTAACGCTCTCCGAGAGAGCGAGGGGAAGAATATCGCTACGCGGTTATAAGCTTCAAAATCTCGATTGAGCCTATCTGTGCACAACATTCTTAGGAACTGCCCTGGTGACTGCAAAGAATAGCCCAACATGCCAGATGGATGAAGCAAAAGAGACGAACTAATATTCGCGGGATGCTTCGGCTGCTCGCCGAAGAAAGCGCTGGGGAGGATATCGCTAGTTAGTCATAATCTTCAAATATTAGTTGGGTGCGCCGTGTATAAGATTCTTGTGGATTATCAAGAATAGCTCCGCTATCATCATGGTTGAGTTTTCGGAGGAATCGTGAGAAGAATCCTTTTAGCCGTACTATCCTGCCTTGTTCTTGCCCTTACCTGTGTCGCCCAGCAAAGTCCCTCAGACCAGCCTGCCACGCAGGCGGATGTCGAACGATTGTTTCAATCGATGCACACCCGCGAGATGATGGACAAGATGATCACCGCTATGGCAGGCCCGATGCATCAGATGATGCACGAAGAGTACCTCAAGAACCAGGACAAGCTTCCTCCCGACTTCGAAACCCATATGACTGCGATTCTGGACGGCATGATGAAAGACATGCCCTGGGATGAGATGATGCAGGCAATGATTCCCGCATATCAAAAGCATTTCACCAAAGGCGATGTCGACACCGTCAGCGCGTTCTACGCTTCGCCCACTGGACAGAAAATGCTGCGTGAAATGCCGGCGATCACAGCCGAGTCCATGAGCGGCATGATGCCGATCATGCAGAAATACATGGATCAAATCAAGAACCGGATCGCGAACGAGACAACAGCGATGCTTCGGAACGCCCAAAAAGAGAGTGGAAAGGCGCCGGCAGCTGTTAAGAATTGAGCAGGCTCTGGTTTAGCTTGGGCATCCGCCTGGGATGCAGTTTGGCCCTCTCCGGGATCGTTGAGATAGTCGATTGGACTGGACGCCGTTGTCTTCAATCTGCCCGCAAGCAGGTCAATGAAGAGCTCTCCGGTTGAAGGCCACCCTCTGCTTTCGTTGAGGCTACGAATAGAGAACACTTTAAGGGTGGCCACCCGTCCCAAATCATCAAGATCAAGACCGGCGCCTCTCTCTCTTGCCTAAGAGCAATCTAGAGCGGCCCTCCAAGAGTCGGTGAGTTCAAGTTTGGATTCAGTGCACTACCCAAAACATAGGGCCTTGGCCGTATTGCAACAAAGAACCAGAACCACCGAGGAAATAGTATGACTCTTTTGGCTAGAGAAATGCAGCTTTCAGAAGTCGAGATCGTCATCAACTATTTTCATTGCTCGTCGCCGGAACATCTGGAGTTGCTCGGCGTCGATCCCACACGTTTGCCGAGGCGCGCCGATTGGCTGGAAAGAATCAACCGCGAATACGCCCTGCCAATCGAGCAGCGCACCAATCTCCTCGTAACGTGGTTCTTGGATGGCCGCCCGGTGGGCTTCTCAAGCTGCGACAAAATCGTCTTTGGCGAGCGAGCGAATATGCATCTTCATGTTGTGGAGCCAAACGACAGGCAGCAGGGTTTCGGAACTGAATGTGTGAAGCAAAGCGTTGACCTCTACTTCGATAGGTTGCGGCTGAAGAGCCTTTTCTGCGAGCCGAATGCGTTTAACCTGGGACCAAACCGCACATTACAAAAAGCAGGGTTTAAGTATGTGAAGACACATATGACCGTGCCCGGCCCCCTCAACTATCACCAGGCGGTAACGCGGTGGGTAATCGAACGTACCAATGTGCGCTGATTTGGCTTCTCGTAGGCGGTTTTAACTCTACAGGTGCAGCAACGGACAATCCAGAAATCCGCCTCGAGAAAAGAAGCTATTGCCTGGCCCGCGCCTCTTGGGGATCGTTGAGATAGTCGATGGGAGAGGACTCCGTCGTCTTCAATCTTCCCGCAAGCAGGTCAATAAAAAGCTCTCCCGTACGATGCCCGAGCGCCGGTGTATGCCCTAACGCCTGCTGTGCGACGGTGAGGACGGATTCCTCACGCGCCCTGTCTATCAAGAATTGATCCAGGTCGAGCGACATACAGCCGCCACCGATGCTTGCCTGAAGATGCCAATGTTCGATCAACGCTTTCTGCCATGCTTCCAGGTGCGGAAGCTCTTGCATCTCTTTCACCAAAGAGATCAGCCAGCTTTCAAGAAAGCGATCGCGCGTCCAGAAGCCGAATTTCTTGTATTCCACGAAGCTGGTGCCCATTGTTATCGGAACCATCCAGGTAATGATGTAAAGGCTATAAGCCGGGTTTTGTTACTTCTTCGAATATACATAAGACAGATGACTCAGCTTAAGAAGCAAATTCCATAATGCAAATAAAGAACTTCCTGGTTTAGTTTCTAGCAAATGCTCTTCCCCCTTATCGGTGACGATCCTGAGCCGACACAAATCCGATTTGAACACATGAAAACGGTCGGGTGCGTTGATGTCATTCATTTCAGCAAAAAGAATGCTACAAGCCTTCCCCTGAGCTTGCCAGATGAGACGACGCGGGGAGAGAACGATCGGCATGGGGCCGTCAACAAAGGCCACCATGGGCAACTCTCCCTCGTTGAGTTGCAGGGCAGACGATAGATATGCCTGTTGCGTGGCTGGAAGCTCTTCCCAGCCCTTTATATCACGGTACATTTCTATGAATTCGTTGAAGACAAATCTAAGCCTCTTTTCGGGTATCTCCACGGATCATCCTCTATATGTTTGCAACGGGAACCCGCGTGCGGCGACCGTCCAGAGAAATTCGAGTTTCATTGAGCCGACCGCATATCTTCGCTTTGGCCAGCAAGTTTCGCCGAGAGCGTGTTTCCCGTCTCGACGCCATTCTTGTATAAGTCCATGTGAGAGCCGAAAGGGATGCCACCGGCAACGCCGGCCAAAGCAACATTTTCAAGACGAGCCGACGTGCCTTTTGCGAAGGCCCTGCCCAACACGGCCCATTTCATGACCGGTTCCGGGCACAGAAAGAGCGCGGAGCACGGAAGCACAGAGATGTTTCCATTCTCTCTGATCGAGATAAAGTCGAGGCGGTCATTGCTTCGCAACAGAGACTCGACTCGAGCGCCGGTACGCAACTCAATTCCCGGCGGCAAAGCATTGTGGGCGAGACGCGGCGGCTCCCGGTCACACAAGATCGAGACGTGAGACGCCCATTGCTTTAGCATGGCAGCCTGGTCCATCGCCCACGCTCCACAACCTTGAATGCAAGCCGGCTTACCGGCGTAGAACGGACCATCCGACCAGACCGACTGGCTAGTCCCATAACCGATAAGCTCTTTCCAACCATCGGGGCCGGAATCGGTGAGGGCGCCATTGGGCGCGAGGATGACGGATCGCGCTGCTGTGATGGTTGGCTCACGGCCTAGCGCCTTGACCGTAAGTTCGACCCACCCCTCTTCTTCATGCCACTTCAGCAATTCAACAGACTCGCGCGGGCATTGAACGCCATCGCAACGCAACCGTTCCAAGAGCATCGCCTCAATCTCAGCACCCGGGACTTTGGCATTTCGCAATGGATCCGTGACTGAAAACATGGCGCGCAGAGGGATATCGTTATCAAGTTCCCAAAGGGTCACTTTGTGACCTCTTTGTCTCAACGCAGTAGCCGCTCCAAAGCCTGCAAGGCTCAGGCCGAGGATAACTACAGGATGAGCATCGGATTGTGCTCCGATGGCTTCGTTTTTATCATTCCGATAGATCCTATTCGCGCGTGGTGGATCGCGAAGAACGTTCCGCACAAATAGGAATAGATCGAAGTGGTCCGGTTCCACGAACGGCGTGGGATCATTTTCGATATTAAGGATGTCGGGGCTAACCGGGTAGCTTTTGTTCACCAGCACTCGATCCGCTTGCTTAAGAACAAAAGTGGCCGTTTTGCCCTTACAGTTCCAGTGAACCTCGGCATTTGTCAGATCAATGGGAGCATCGTCTCCGATCCGCAACTGCAGTTTTCCGTCCCATCGATAAAACAAGACACGATTTCCCGCTATCCTGGAGAAGAAACCGACGAGAGGAAGCTCTCCAATCTCGGCACCAGAAAAAGCGTTTAGGGAGCCTTCATCAGGGCCTATTTTCAAGCAGTCGTTCCAGGCATCATGGGATCGCAGGAAACCTATCATGGTCATATCCTAGATAGAGAGGTAAGAGTTGCCCAACCAAGATGCTTCAGCTCTTCGGGGACCTGCAGACCCGGAATTGAAAGATTCCACCAGAGACACAAGTGATGTTATGCACCCCCCGGGGAAAGCATTACAGTCGGTGGACGCCATTTAGGCCGCGTAACTCTGAAACCGGGAACCTTTAGGGGCGGGGCCGTCCGTCCCGGTTGCGTCTCGTCAACGCAAGTTTCTGTATGCCTTTGCCGATTAGATACCATTGTAAGAGTGACAGCACCATAGTCAACAGAAGCTTGTATCCTCCGGTTGAGATTCCCGCATAGAAATCTGTAGCAACTCCCCTTCCCAGGAAAACTCGCTCGAAAATGACAGCGAGCGAAAAAGACGGGAACTCGACCCAGAGCATCACGTTCATGAATGGATACGTAAATGCCGACCTAATGAGGCCAATGGAATGATCCCAAAGACAATACGGATCATCAGGAAAATCAATCCAATGATGCGAACTATAGGGCTCTGAAGCCAGAGCAAAGGCGATCCAGAAGTAAATCCAAAAGCCGAGATTGGCCGCCAGTAGAGCTAGTGTGATTTTACCAATTCTTCGGATGTTCATTATCTACTCTGCCAATAAGTAAAATCAGCGATGCTGTAGTTGTTCTTTTCAGTAATCCGCTAAGATAAAGCGGCTATCTCTGTAGACACCTTGTCCTCAGATATTGTTCCCACGGTTCTTGTCATGCCGCAGATTAAGAGCCGGCTGTACTTAGAGCATTACAAAAATAGAAATTGTTCATATTTCGCACATAAATCTGAGGCCACGATCGGCCCTCCTTTCCACTGTCCCACCCTTTATCTTCGTTATACGAAAGAGCGAGGGCTGCGATAGGGTACCCATCCTGCTCGAACTGCGCCATCGAGGCTCTTTATCAGCTCAGCAGCTTTCTCTTGTTCCGGTTCGTCCAGCAGCCTGGATTTCTTAATGAATCTTCAAGCCAAGCTCTCTAGTCAATTTATTTGCACCACAAGAGGCTTTTCGTGCGTCTACTAGGAGAATCCTAGAGGGCTAATCTTGTAGACACTAGAAATCATCGCTATTTTTCTTGGAAACGGATGCATGATATATAATGATTCTCACGTTGTACTTATGTGCGGCTTGTTTATGCTCCGGAATATCGGGGAAAAAGCTTACTCAACCTAACCTATATTAGAATGTGCATATTTATTTATATAGGGAAGAAGTTCGCCTTATCGATTATTTGATGAGTGAATGGTTGCAGGCGGATACTTCCCAAGTCCCGTATAGATGCAAACTATCGGGCTTTCGCATGATTGAGGGGCGCTAGGCTATCGCCGAACCGTGCCTTCGCGATCCATCTCTGCCTAGAAGCGGATCGTCTTTACTATCCGGGTCACCCACCGGCTTCTCCAAACGTAACGCCAATGCACGAACCGTTGGATTAGCAACATAATTCAACAAAAGACAAACCCAACCAACTATTACAACAAAAGGAGAATCCCCCGAATGAAACCGCTCAGGTTTCTCTCTGTTGTTCAGCCAGCACGGTATATTTTCGTCATCTTAGCGGCAGCGCTACTCTTCTCAACTCAAAGCCTCTTCGCCCAAAACGATCCGGGAGCGCGTCCGGTCTCCACAACTACAGCTACTTCCACCAGTCCCAAATTCGGCTTTACTTTTACGCGAACCGAAGAGCCCAGCGATGCCTTGGGCGCCGACGGGGCGGGCAGGCTGCTGGGAGGCAAGGTGGGAGGCGCAGGTAACCAGGGCGGGTTCTGGGTGGCTGCGATCAATGTTTTTGCGGCCTCAGCCACAGTGCTGGGTGGCGCCAACAATATCGCCGGCTTAGGCCCCGCATTCAACGGGGAAAGCTGCTTTCAATGTCACTCCTTCCCTACCGTAGGTGGAACGAGCGGCCCGACCAATTTTCAAGCCGATCCAAACTTTGTCCACGATCATGGCGCGCACAACACCGCCGACCTCTCCAGCTTCATTACCTCGAATGGCCCGGTGCGGGAAGCACGCTTCCAGTCCGACGGCGGCGTGCATGAACTGTTCAGCATTGAAGGCCGTGACGACGCCCCATCCGGCTGCACGCTGGCCCAGCCGGACTTCGCCGGCCAGCTCAAGGCCAACACATTGAGCTTCCGGATTCCGACACCGACGTTTGGCCTGGGTTTTGTCGAGAATACTCCCGATCTCACCCTGCAACAAAACCTGGCGAACGCGCAGAACCTGGCCCTCGCTGCTGGTTTTACCAATCCGGTGGGGCAAATTGCATCGGGCAAACCTGTGACCGGGATCGCCGGACATTTCAACAGAAACGGCAATGACGGCACGATCAGCCGCTTTGGATGGAAAGCGCAAAACAAGTCGCTGCTGCTGTTCTCCGGCGAAGCGGCCAACGTTGAGCTCGGCGTGACCAATGAGCTCTTCCAAAACGAAAAAGTCGCCGGCAGCAACTGTCTTGGCAACAAACTGCCCGAAGACCTGACCACCGTCCTGGCCGCGGGCGATGCCGCCTTACAAAATCCAACCCAGGCGACCGCTAAGATTGCCGCGGATATTGAAAACTTTGCCGTCTTTATGCGCCTCAACGGCGCTCCCGGACAGTGCGCCTTCAACAGCCCCGCGGGCCAATGCTTTTCTCTCACTCAGGTCGAGTCGAACGGGCAAAACGATCCCGCAGCCGTTGCCAGCATTCAACGGGGGAAGGCCCTGTTTGGAACCGTGGTTCCGGCCAGTCCTGGCGCTAGCCCCAATGTTGGCATTGGATGCGTGCTCTGCCACACCGATGTTCTCACTACGGGGCCGTCGGTTTTCCCCAGCCTCGACAGCAAGCCGTTCCGTCCCTATTCCGACTTTGCCGTGCATGCAATGGACGCCTCCCTGGCCGACGGCATCACGCAAGGGGGATTCGGCCAGCAGCCCGATCCTATCTTTGTGGTTACGCCCAATGCGGCGGGACCTGGCGAATTCCGCACCGCACCCCTGTGGGGAGTTGGGCAAAGACTATTCTTCTTGCATGATGGCCGCGCACGAGACCTGCTCACCGCCATCCTCGATCACGCACCATCCACGGCAACGTCAAGTTCCAGCGATCACACCACTGCCTGCACCGGCACGCTCCCTACGAGTGTTGCAAGTGTTGGAGAGGGCTGTGAAAGCATCGGACGCTTCCTCAACTTGCCTGCTGTAACGCCGGCGGGCACGACCACGCCTTCACAGCAGGACGTCCTTAACTTCTTGCGCTCTCTGTAGCCGCAAAGATTCTTTGTCATTTCCCCGGAGCGGTTGATCGCGAGGTCAACCGCTCCGAGCCATTTGGGTTCGTTCATTCAGCGAAAAAGACAAAACGATCGATACCTCAGGCAAGAGAAAGACCTCTCATGCCCCCAATCCAATGGCAATTGTGAATACAGAAGATGCGCCTATTGGGATACTGCTCTCGGCCAAAAACAACCTGGACATCTTTCACACTCACCTCTCACACCTACCTCTGGGGCAAGTCTTTGCGCCGTGGAGAAATCTCATTGATAACCGGGTCACTTGCCCAACCTAGTTTCGGCCGGCTTAGGGCTTTAGGGCTTAGGGCTTGGCTCCAGGATCACCGCAGGCGTACTCCAGCTCCACCTTGGCATTCACGGGAATGGGCTGGTCTTTGTATAGCGCCGGTTTGAACAACCATTGTTGCACTGCGGCCACGGCCTGCTCGTCCAGGCCCTTACCCAAGAACTGGAGAACACGAACATTGCTGGTGGTGCCTTGCTTTTCAATGGTCAATCCGACAACCACTTTGCCTTCTACCTGCGCCTGCCGCGCCTCATCCGTATACTTGGGCTCGATGACGCGGACCAACCTCGGGCAGTCATTCGAATCACAGTCCCAACCGCTGTGGGTAAGCTTGGCTTTCTCCGCGGCGGCGCGCACAGTTGCAGGCGCCTGATGCTCCGGATCAAAGACCAGGTTACGAGATACGGTGAAGTTCCGGCACGCCTCAACCACATTGACCCTTACGACGTTCGAGACCGCGGTTACGGACTTAACGGGCTTAGCCAAAGGATCGGTAGTTTGCCCATCCCAGCGCACCACTTGGATAGTG
>Ga0209060_10001475_pt1 | contig 25776 bp, 36 predicted proteins | sample Coa_R1_8_FD_187155 | JGI IMG/M metagenome (GOLD analysis project Ga0209060, IMG submission 187155) | Surface soil microbial communities from Centralia Pennsylvania, which are recovering from an underground coalmine fire - Coalmine... | ecosystem: Environmental > Terrestrial > Soil >...
TCTCATCTCGCACCGCTAGCGCCGCTTCCGGCCCCTCCGTTCCAGGATGTTGCCGTCCCCGATCTGGATCACCATCTCGGGATGCCTCCGGAGGCCGACACCGAGAAGATTGAGGGGGCAGCCGGTCGACTCGACCTCCGCCTGGCCCTTCATCTTCCCCATGCTGACCCGGCCGTTCTCCTTCACGAGAGCGGCCTTCTGCTCCGTGACCTTCTTCTTCACCTTGCCGTTCTTGCCGACGAAGCAGGATCCGATGGGCAGATCGGTGAACGTGTATTTCATGCGGCCTCCGTTTCCGGACCTGGCCTACATCCGGGACGTGTCGTGAAGCAGCTTCACGAACGCGATCCCGGACACCACCCACCAGAACGTGCTCCAGTTGTTCTTGCGCGTGCCCAAGCCCCAGGCCAGGAACGCCGAGGACCCCGCCAGGGTCGCGCTCGTGAAGAACGCGAGGAGCGGGCTCTCCGCGAATTCCTGCGTCTGTCCGAGCATCGGCCCCTTCAGGACCGGCGCTGGCAGCCTCCTCACCGGCGCCGGCGACCAGGCCATGGAGTAGGCGCGCTTCTGGTTCGCGAACGAGTTCATGGCTACCTTTCTCCTTACCTCTGCCGGATCCGGGAAAGATCGAACAGGGTCTTCAGCGCGAAGCCCCCGCACAGGAAGCCGAAGAAATACGCCCACCGGCTTGGCGGCGGCTTCGGGCTCACTCCGGGATAGGTCGCGCCGTACGCCAGGATCCCCGTCGAGATCACGGTCAGGACGTCGAAGCCCGTGGCGACGAGGGCGCTGTCGATGAGCGGAGGCTTCACCGCCGCAGCGGCCGCCGCGGCCGCCGGGGCCCCTCCGCCTCCCGCAGGCGCGACCGTCACCGCCTGCGCCAGGGCCGGCCTGTACGCCGGGGGCGGCGCCGGGGGGCGCACGGGGGCGGGACTCCACCCGTTCCCGGTGCCGCCGGCCAGCCTCACCGGCTGGATGATGATGGACATCTTGATTCCTCCGATCTAAACCAAAATTTCCTTCGTCACGCGTTCAAGGCCGCCTTCGCGGCCTCCACCGCCTGGGCCGCCTGGCCCACCATGATGTCCGCCTTCGTCCGGCCGACGAGAGCGACGAGGTCCTCGTACCGGGCTCCCAGCGCCCGATGGACCCGTTTCGCCTCCTCGAGGGCCGCGCGCGCGGGGCTCGGCGACGACGCCGACGCCGACGCCGACGGCTGCCCCAGGGCAGGCTTTTGGACCAGGAACGCGTTCCCGAGGGCCCGCGTATGGACCAGCGGAACATTTCTCATGCGTTCAGCACCAGGTAGAGCCCCACGGCCCCCAGGATTACCCCGCCGACGAGCAGGGCTCCCGTGTTCGAGCCGGATTCCTGAGTCATCTGGCATTCCAGGATCCGTTCCACCGTATTCAGCTTGTCCGGAGTCAGCTTCGCCGGGTCCGTCCTGTCGGACGCGCCTGCGTTATAGGCAAAGTTCGCCAGGTAGTCGCGGGTCTTCTGCGCATCGGCGATCGAAGCATCGTCGACGCCGAAGCAGCGCACGCCTGAGGACGTCGCCTTCTGGGCGGAATCGATCGCGACGGAAAGCGCATCCGCCAGCTGCTGGGCCTCCTTCTTGGTCAGGCCCTGTGGGGGCAGCTGCCGCTCGATGATCCTCTCGATCTCGGCCTCCGAGGCCGGCGGCGCGGCGGCCGGCGCAGGCGCCGCAGCCTGGGCCATCATGGGCTGGGCGGTTGCAGTCACCCGGGCATGGGGCTGGACAGGCGTACCATGGTGCCCAGCCTGCGCCGCCTGGGCGACCTGGAGCTGCTGGATCTGGACTCCCGATCCCATGAGTTTCACTTCGCGCACCGCGGCTCCCGCCCCGCGCGGACCTTCGAAGACGGAACGCTGCTTCATCGTCGCATTGCCGCCGCCTTCGGGGAGCCGCCCCGATCCCATGTCGATCCGAACCGGCTGCCCCGCTCCCGCAAGTAGAGGATGAGATCCCATGGGCTGCGCCTGGACGGGGGGCGGAGGAGGAGCCCCGCCGTTCATCGCCGGGCCCGCCGACGCGGGCTCGAGGGGAACGCTCATCACTCTGGGTCGCTGGCCGTTCGTTTCGCTCACGTTGCTGTCTCCATGAACCACCTTGGAATCGATCTCGCCTCAGAAGATCCCGAGCGTCTTCGCGAATCCGACCACTCCGGCACCCAGGCTGATCAGGCCGGTGACGTTGTCGTACGGCTCCCGGCTTGCGGCCGACTCGAGCGCCGCCAGCTTGAGGTTGATCCTGGACGATCCCAAGGCAATCGTCCCCTCGAGGCGCGCGACGGCCTCGAGGTCCTCGGCCGACATCGATGCATGGCGCCCGGACTGGACCGATTCCGCCGCCGCGCGCGCCACGCGGTCCACCGCGCCGGATGCGAGGATCGTCCTGGCCTCCAGGGCATTGATCTCCACCCCGCATTCCGAGGCGAGATAGGGATCCGTTTCCCCGAAGGCGGAGAGCTCCCGCGCGGACCCCGCCAGCCGGACGGCGCGGTCCATCAGGAACTCCGCCTGCCTAGGATCGATCTTGAGGAGCATCGACAACCTCCCGCTAGCCGACCCGCTCGGAGACTTCCTCGATCTTGGTGCCCGGGGGGAAGACGGCGTCGAACTCCGCCAGGTACTTCTTCCCGTCCGCGCCGAGCCCCACGACCGAAATCGTGTGGACCTCGCCGCCGCCCGCAGGCTGGGAGGCCGCCTTGTGCAGATACGGCTGGCCCTGCGGTCCCGCCATCTGGGGCCGCGGCGCCGGCGCCAGGGGCATCGACTGCTGCCCGAAGGGCGACGGCTGGCCGACCAGCGCCACCGGCTGGGCGCCCTTCGGCGCCTGCGGGGACGAGATCGGCTGCTGCATCTGGATCGGCGAGCCGCCGACCGCGACTTGCCGCATCGGCGTCCCGCCGCCCTGCTGGGGCGTCACGGGGGTCCCGTTCACCGGGATCGGGCCTCCCTGGGCCACGCCGCTGTACTTCCCGAGCTGAGGGCCTGCCGTCGGGCGGACCGCCAGCTGGATCGCTCCGTTCGCCTGGAACGCATCCGAGTTCGCCATGATTCTCCTCCGACGTACTCTATAAAAGCCCCTCGTCCGGATCCGCGAACGCTCCCCGGGGGGCCAGGGGAGGCCGCGGCGTCCCGCGCGGAGGGTTTACCTCCTCTTCTTGCCGTACATCCCGTGACGGCCGCTCAGCTTGCAGCGGTGGATGCCCTTCTTCGTGACGTCCTTCGAACCCTTGGGGCACTTCCCGCTCTTCAGATGCGCGATGTACATCCGCATTGTTCGGATCCTCCATCAGTCCAGCATCAGGGGAACCACGATGAGCCCGAGGAGCGCAATGCCCCCCGCCAAGCACATGCCCATGTGCGTGCCCTGGTCCGGAACCTCGTCCGCCCCCATCGATTTGGGGGCGGGCAGGGTGCCGTAGGACTCCGCGTCCTTCACCTTCGCCTCGAGCTCCGAGACGTCGCCCTTGAGATCGCTCACCCGCTTCGCGAACACGTCGTCGGGCTCCGCGCCCGAGACGAGCTTGTCCACGACCACCTTGTAGCGCTCCGCCGGATCGCCCGGCACGTCCGAGCGCCCGATCCACTTCAGGATGTCCCCGCGCATCCCGTCGTCCTTCACCATGGCCAGCCGCGACAGGAGCGCATCGAACTGCGCGACCGCCTTCTGCCCGTCCGCGATGGCCTGGCTGTAGTCGTCCTGACCCAGGGCTTTCGCAAGACGGACGCGTCCGAGATTCATCACTTCCCCTTGGTCACCAGGTAGTAGACCAGGCCGCCTGCGGCCGCCAGGCCGATCAACACCGGGACGATCGGGAAACTGGACGGCGTCTGCTGTTGAAGGACCGGTACCCCTGTCGGAGCTGCGGTCGACGTCCCGCCCGACTTGAGCGAGGCGAACAGAGCGGCCGCGCATTCGGCGCCCTTGATCGTCTTCAGCCCCATCTTCTTGCATTCGTCCCACTTCTGCCGGTTCGCGTCCTGGATCTCGGCTGGCAGGTCCTTGATCAGGCTCGTGAAGCTGGCGTCCGAGACGCCGACGTCCTGGAGCAGCGACGAGAAGATGTTCTGCCCCAGCCGCACATGCGACCCCAGGTCGAAGCGCCTGAACGGCGCCGGCTGGAAGATGGCGTTCATCATCATCATCCGATTCTCCCGTCGACGGGGTTCGCCTTGGCCTTCCGGAGAGAGGTCAAGGCCCCGCTAAAATCCGGCTCCGTCGCGTCCTTGGGGACGGCAAAGGTCCTGACTCCTTCTGCGGCCGCGCGGATCTCCTCGAAGAGACCCGTCTTGATTTCCGACTCCAGCCTTTCCTCGATCCTTTTCAAGGCCTCGACGGCTGGACGCGCCTCATCGACGAACTGGCCGTTCTTGTCGACTGCAGTCTCCAGCTTCTTGGCGACGCTCGCCAGCTGTTCGTGGGTCTCGGTTATCTTCGCCAGCATCGAGGGCAGTTCCTGTTCCACCCGCGTGCCGATCCTGGTCCAGATCTCGATCGCCGGAGCGGCCTTCTCAAGGAGCGCCGACTTCACCATCTCGCCCATCTCCTCGAGGGATTCCTGGCCCCGGAACGAGGCTTCGCGCGAGGGGACGAGGAACATGAAGATGAAGCCGAAGATCCAGACGCCGCCGATCAGCGGGATCGTGAGAGCGCCGTTGAACGTCTGGAGCCGCTGGAGCGTCGGGAGCGAGGCGAGGGCCTGCATGAGTCCCATGATGATGAAACTGATCATCGTCACCACGAAGATGACCTTCCCCGCCCATCCGGTGGAGCGCTTGTACCACTGCCGGATGCTTTCGGGCTTGGGTGGCGGCGGCGCCTTGGGTTCAGCTCCTCCCGCCATCCACGTGTGGGGATTGGGCAGCAGCGTCACCGGCACCTTCGCCTGGACTTTCTTGCTCATGCCTTCACTTGCTCCGTTTCCGCGGCCTTCTGGAACACCGCCAAGGCCCCGGAGATCTTCGCGTTCAGCTCGACCAGCTGTTCCCTGCTGGCCTTTCCAGTGGCCAGGAAGCACAGGATGTCCACCATGGAGTTCCTGATCTCCCGTTCTTCCTGGCTTACTTCTCTCTTCACCTGTCGCTCCTTGGAGGCCCTCAGCTGAGGACTGCGTAACCGAGAATGCCGAGGCTCACGACGCCCGCGACCACCCCGACCGTGGTCATCGTGCCGACGTACTTCGTGGCCGCCGCGCCGTTCCCCTTCTTTGCCTTCATGCCCGAGAACGCCGCGATGCCGCCGGTGACGAGTCCTACGCCCGCCGCCGCGATGGTCAGGGTGCGCATGGGGATCGCCCGCGCCACGCGGGGAGTCGCCGGAACCGCCGGAGCGCCCGGAACCACGGGGGCCGCCGGTGCCGCCGGAGCCGCCTGGGCGGGAGCCGGAGCCGCCGCCGGCGCCGCGGGAGCCGCCGCCTGCGCGAGCCAGGACTGACGCCGCGGCGCGTATGCCGGAATCTGATACGAGATCATCGCATCCTCCTTATGAGGTCTTCCCCGGCGTGGAATCCGCCGGCGGAGTCTTGAACAGCCCAAGCGTCTTCCGGATCAGCCCTACGGACTGCCTGAAGACCGCATTCCACGCCATTTCCGCATAGCAGACGATCCCGGCGCCCAGCGGGCTCGTCGTCAGGAAGGTCGCCGCATCCGCCGGGGCGATCTTGAAGTAGCCCGCGAAGCCGCCGAGCACTCCGCCGATCATGAGCGTCTCCCAGGCCTTCGAAAAGTCGAGCTGCTCCTGGGCGCCCGTCACCGGATCTTTGCTCTTCGCCACGCCCGTCACCACGGTCGCCATGCCGCCGATCACGCCGGCGACGATGCCGTTCAAAATGCCGCCGCCCAGCTTGAAAGGAAGCTGGGGCACGCCGTTCGCCGCGGGAGCGGCCGGCGCAGTCTGCGCCGCGAAGACGACGCCGACCATCACGAACCACGCGATCAGGACCGTGGCCGCGACGATTCTCCTGTTCATCTTCCAGCTCCTACCAGATCTCGACCAGGATGAAGCCGACGGCTACGAGGGCCCCCAGCGCCAGCAGGGTGCCCGGACCGCCGGCCGATTCTCCGGGCTCGACCACCGGCACCGCGCCGGCTTCTCCGGAGACGACCTGCTGCTCGACGGAATCCACCAGGGCCTTGGCGTCCTTCACGTGCGTCGTGGCATGGTCCTGCGCGAGCTTGGCATTCGCGCCGCGCAGGTCCGTAAGATCCAGGCTTTGCAGGTACTTGATGAGAGCGTTCGCGTCGGAGACCACCGTGTTCAGGATCGACCTCTGGTCGGCGGTGATGTACGCGGCCGCGGCGCCGCTCAGGAGCCTCTGCGCCTGCGCCATTACGTCCTGGGAGTCCAGGATGATGACGTTCCGGATCTCCTGCGGCGAGAGGTACGGCCCCACGTCCGGGATGCTCTTATAGAGGTCGGGCTGGGTCCGGAGCGTCTCCGGCGACACCATGTTCGCCTCGGACTTCGAGGCCTCGAGCTCGAGCCGGAGCGTGTCCACCGCATGGCCCGCCGTGGTCTGGATCGAAGTCAGGACGTCCGGATTGATCGTGGGCGACCCGGGCTTCCCTTGGCCCAGCGGACGGCCTCCGAGGTCGATCCGCCTGGGAGGAGGTTGCGGCCGCGGAGGAGCCGCCTGCGCCGGCCGATGAGCCTGCGGGGCCTGGATGGCCCCGAAGGGCTGCCGGCTCGTGGCATGGCTGCTCCCGAAGCGGGTCATGTCCACGTGGAATGGCGAGAGGGGAGGATTCATCAAGCCTCCGCCCGATCAAAGCCCAGATAGACCATAATCTGAGACTCGTTGGGCGGAAACCAAAATGCCTTGGGGGAGGCAACAGAAGTATACGTCGACGGGGATCGAAATCCAACAAAAACTTCGGGCTTCAGGACCCCGCGAGCACCGCCAGGAGGGCGTCCTCGTCCAGGCGCTCGGCCGTCTGCTGCCGGTCCATGTGCGAAAAGAGCCTCATGGCGGACCAGGCCTTCTTCACCTTCTCCGGCACCGCCATAGAATCCCTGGTATCGTGCCAGGTCGAGTTGTTGTGCTTCAGCTCGCGCTCCACCATGGCGATTCCCCTATCGAGCATCGGCTGACCGCCGGGCAACTCCAGAAATTCCGCCAGTTCGGCCAGCTGACCTTTGGGATCCTGGATGAGCCTGTCGAAGAAGACCATCTTTCTGGGGGCGCCGCGGCTCCCTGCCATGGCGCTGTAAACATGGTCGAGCCAGAGCTGCGCTCCCTTGTCGATCGGCATGCAATTCCGCTTGAGGAGGGAATGAGCCACCTCCAACGGGTTTCTGATGACGACGATGGACCGTATGGGATGCGCGACGATCGTGCGCCAGAATATGATCGTGAGGCAGGACCTCGGGTCCTTGAAGCCCCAGATCCGCTGGCTGCCGAAGTTGTCGGTGACGATATTCGAGGCCTTCGACCTGATGTCCGAGAAGGTATGGGAAAACTGCCATCCAGGCGGAAAGTAGGGCAGATCGCACCAGCTGCCCCCGAGCCTTTGGAGGATCTCGTCGTTGATCGAGACCATCGGCAGGAATTCGAAGAAGCCCTTGGGATTGTCCGGCTGGGGATCGCCGAGCGAATGGTCCGGGCCGAGGTAAACACCCATCGCCTTCAGGGCGCCGGCGAGACAGGAGGTGCCGCTCCGATGGGGTCCCAGGATGAATGCCGCGCTCTTCTCGCTCACAGGAGTCCGTTTTCCTTCAAGTATGATGCGACTCGTCCGGCACTCTTTTCGGAAGTTTCAAGATCCGTCCGGAGGACGAGGTCCGGCGACACCGGACGCTCATAGGGATCATCGACGCCCGTCAAGTCCTTGATCCTTCCTTCCATGGATTTCTTGTAAAGGCCCTTGGGATCCCGTTCCACACAAACCGCAAGAGGACAATCGACGAAGATCTCCACGAAGCCCCGGCCTATCAGCCTCCGAGCCTCAGCCCGAGCCTCCGCATGGGGCGATACGAAGGCGGCCGCCACGGAGATTCCGTTCCGGTTCAGAAGCAGCGCGGTATAGGCGGCGGACAGTACATTCCTCCTGCGGTCCTCCCGGCTGAAGCCCGTCGCGCCGACCAGGGAGCGGATCTCATCCCCGTCCAGGAGTTCGGCCTTGGAGCCGGCCGCACGGAAGAACTTGACGAGGATCGAGGCCAGGGTCGTCTTTCCGCTGCCCGGAATGCCGGTGAACCAGATCGTCGAAGCCACGCTATAGGGCCTTCTGGCGCTCGATGAAGCCCTTCAACCGGTCCGTCGCGATTCCCACGAATTTCATCTCGTCCGCCTGACCCGCTGCGTGCGCCACCTTGTCGGAGACTTCCTTATTGGAGAATGGCTTCGGGATGAAATCGACGATGCCGTAGCTCTTCAACTTGTCGATCCCTTCCTTTTTCCCGTATCCGGCGCTCATGACGACGACGGGGACATAGTTCCCGGCCTTCCGGACCCGTTGGAGGAACTCCTCGCCCGTCATCTTCGGCATGAACAGGTCGAGGAGGACCACGTCGGCTTCGTCGACGAGCTTCAGGGCCTCTTCTCCGTCGACCGCCTGGACGACGTCGAAGCCTTTCGCGCCGATGATGTTCGAGATCATCGAACGGATCGCTTTGTCGTCTTCGACGACGAGCACCCTTTTCTTTTCCTTGTCGGGGCTCATGGTTTCCTCCCAGACAACCACCATGCGAACCAGCCGCCGAGGATCGCCGCCAGTACTATCTTTACGACATCCCAGACCTTTTTTCCAATGCCACTTCTCGCAAGCTTGACGGCGTCGACGTCGGCTTGGGCTTTTTCGGCCGCGGCCTTCGCGGCGGCGATCCCCACGCCGGGATCTCCCAATGCGTCGACGTCTGTCTGGGCGTTCGCAGCCATCCCTTTGGCGAGCGCTACCTGAGCCGCTGTGGTCTCCGCCTTCTTGTAGAGCTCTCCTATCCGGTTCGCGGTCTTGGCCTTGTACTCGTCGAATTCCTTCCGGAGCGCCTCGAGCCTCGCTTCCGCGCCGGCCGCCCGCAGGTCCGCCTGGCGCATCCTTTCCTCCTGCCGTTCAAGAGCCGGCACGAGGGCTTTCAGTTGTCCGTTCAGCTGTCCAAGTTCATGTTCGAGATTGGTTCCCATAAAAGGTCATGCCTCCCGATACCCGACATTGCATGACCCCGGTCGCATAAAAGAGCCTATTCCGTCCTGTGGATGCAGTCAAGCGGAGTTCCATATTCCATGGAGAGCGGGCTTGACAGCAGTCCGTCATGGCCGGGAGAATGCGCCGATGATTTCCTATTGCCTCGCCGTCTTTCGGGCTGGTTATGCCGCGATGCTGATCGACGAGCTTGCGAAGAAGACGAGCGCGCCTTACGAGATCCTGGTGTGGTACAACACTCCGGATCCGGGAATCCGGCCGTTCGTGAACAACCGGATCGCCTCCGGAGTTCCGATCCGGGTGATCGGCGATACGCCTGAGAACATCGGCATGGCCGCCTTCATGCCCCTCTTCAAGGCGGCGAAGTACGAGCTCATCACCCAACTGGACGACGACGTCATCTGCGTCTCCCGGAAGATCGCCGAGAAGGCCATGGAGATCTTCGGGCGGCATTTCACAGTCCGCCAGATCGTCGCCGACACCTGCCAGGACCAATGGACGAGCGGCGCGCGGCCGCCGATGACCCAGTACCAGAGAATCCATGAAGGCCTCTATGACGGCCCCATGGACGGCTGGTTCAGCATCTACCACCGCTCGGTGCTTCCTCTCCTCATGCAGGCTCCGTACTCGAAGTACGTGTTTTTGGGAGCCTGGATGCATGCACGCCTTCCGAAGTCTGGCTTCCGAGGTCTTCTCTGCACCCAGATGAGGGTCTTCCACATCGCCGGTCCCGCCTACTCAATCTACTTCGGCATGAGGGATTTCGAGGTCAAGAAGTACAAGAGCGTGGGACGGAAAGACCTCGCAGACTGGTTCGCCGGCGCACAGGAAGTTCCCAAGGATCTCCTGGCTCGCAGGATCGAGGAGATCCGGGCCGAGCTCGAGGTCTTCGGGAACTGACATCCTCAGGCCCGCGCGGCCACAGTGGACTTCAGGAACTCGGCCTGCCCCGATGTCGCCGCGTTGTAGATGAGGGTCGGCTTTTTCGTGCACGCCCATTTCTCCCCCGCCTTCACCCAGCGCGAGAAGAATTCCCAATCGTGGGCATAGCCGCCGGCGACCCGATCCTTCCACCAGCCGTACTTCTCCACCAGTTCCTTCCGATGGAGCACGCAGGAGGTGTCGATCCCCTGATACTTCGGCTCCGTGAAGCCGAGATCCTTTCCGTCGACCTCCATTGAGGAGAACGTGAAGACCGCATTGGATGCCCGCATGGCCTCATAGAGGCTCGACAGATGGTCCGGCTTCCAGGCGTTGTCGTCATCCAGATATGCGATCAGGCGCCCCGCCGCCGCGGCGATCGCATGGTTCCTCGGCTCCGCGCCGCCAGAGCCGTGGTTCGAGGCCAGGTTGTAGATGCGGACCTCCGGGTGCCAGGTCTTTGGCATCTTGGGCAGCTCGGGACAGTTGTCGCCCACGACGATCACTTCATGGTTCGGATAGTCCTGGCAATAGGTGGACTGGAGAGCCTTTGCCAGGAGATCCGGTCTTTTATAGGTCGGAATCACGACCGAGACGAGCGGACCAAGGACTTCTTTCACGATCCGCTCATCGTCCATCCGGTCGTAGTCGAGGATCGGCCACTGCTTCAGGATCCGCTTCTTGTAATTCGAGTCGCTGAAGTAGGGCTCCGCCTTCATGAGCTCCTCGTAGGCCGATGATGCCTTCCCACGGCGCCCATCCTCGTGGAGCAGGATGACGTGCTCGATGAGCGAGTTCCGGAGGAGGACCTGCTTCGTCGAGCCGACCAGCTTCTCGTGGACCTTGAAGATCCAGCGAATGTCCGGCCGGCTTCGGAAAAGGAACGGCTTCGGAACGAAATCCTTCCGCTTTCCATCCGGATAGACCGCCTGGAGCGGAGAAAGGAAGATGTCGAAGGGCGTCCGGAAGACGAGTTCCTTCAGATTCTCGATCGTGTGCCGGTCCATGCGCTCGTCAGGGTCGAACATGATGATCCAGTCGGCATCGGCGCCGAACCGATCGAGCGCCTCGTTCCTGGCGGATGCGAAGTCCTTGAAGCTGGACTTCTCCACTCTCGCGCCCAAGGCCTTGGCGATCTCCACCGTCCGGTCGGTCGATCCAGTGTCCAGAAGGCACCAGTCGCGCGTCAGGCCGGCAAACTGCATGAAGAAGCCGCCGAGGGCCTTCTCCTCGTCCTTCGCGATCGCGACCACCCGGATCCGCGGGTTCTTCCTCCCGAAGATTTCCCGGTTCTCCGCCATCACCTGGTTCACGTCCAGCTTGAGGGCTCTGAACGTGGCGTGCCGCTCATGGTCCACCCAGGTTCCTCCGACCACCCTGCACTTCCGTCCGGCGGCCGCTGCCCGGGCGCAGAAGTCGTCATCCTCGTAGGTCAGGAGCCGCGGATCGAAGCCTCCCAGCTTCTTGTAGAGCGCTTTCGGGATCATCATGCAGAGCCCGACGACCATGTCCGGGAATTGATCCTGCGCCGGCGTGGATTCCCGGGGCACATCGCCCTGGGGCGGCTTTGCCCGGTTGGAGTAGGGCGCCGTGATCGGATGTTCGTCGGTCAGGGCTGCCAGCAGCTTCGCCGGCGTCCCATCCACGAAGGCTGCATCGTTGTTCATGAAGCAGAGGATCTTCCTTTTCGCGACGGAGGCGCCAGCGTTGCATCCCGCGGCGAAGCCGAGATTCGCATCCAGCTTGACGACCAGGTCCGCCGCCTTGGCCGCTTTCGGGAGAGGCTTCGATCCGTTCGAAATCAGGATGATCTCGGAGCCCTTCGCGAACTTCTTGATCGACCGGAGGCACCTCACGGTCAGCTCGTCAGGGACGGCCTCGAGGACGATGAAGCTGACATCCTTCAAGGTCAGATCCTCGAGCGATGTTCCGCTCGTCGCCGCAGGCTTCATCGGAGCCGGCGGATTCGGAGACGCCGTTTTCTCCTGGACCGGAAGCGGGGCCGCCTGAGGGGCGGGGTTCAGCTGCGTGGTCTTCGAGGCGTCATAGAGGTAGTGATAGAGCACCTTGTCGACTCGGATCTGCTTCCTGATGTTCTGCGATGCCCTTTCCGCCCATTCCGTATCCTCGGAGCGGGCGGAGAGATCCTTCCTGTACTTGTGAAGTCTCGAGATCTCCGTCCGATAGGCCATGACATGGTTCGGCTTCCGGTAGTAGGCTTTGCCGTCCTCACCATGGTTGAAGGAGACGTCGTATTTGCAGACTTTGGGCTCCGGAGTATATCCGTGCACCATCACGTCGAAGACGACGCAGTCGGCATCCGGATTCCCGCGGATCGCCTGGACGAGCGAGTCCACATAATCAGGTTCCACCCGGTCGTCATCGTCCACGAAGGAGATGAACTTGCCCTTGGCTCCGGCGATCACGAGATTGCGCTTCTCCGACAGGTTGCTTTTCCGGTTGTCGAGGAAGCAGAAGACTTCCACCGGCTTCCCGTCCGCCTGGGCGACCAGGTCCTGGGCGACCTTGGTGAACGATTCCATCCGTGAAGGCATTGTGCAGACCGCGATCGTAAGGAGGATCCCCTCCTCGGCCGTCCTGACCTGGTCGGCCTTCTTCTCCAGGAGCTGCCGGTTCTTCTCCTCGAACTCCTTGGCGTAGTTGTTCCTGCCCAAGGCGAGATGGTCCTGGATCGCCTTGTTCTTCGTGAAGGTCGTGTTCTCCCAGTTGTCCTTGATCCGGTAGAGGTACAGCAGCTTGTCGATGTGCAGGCATTTCGAGTGAAGGAAGAACCGGGCATAGAGATCCCAGTCGTCCGCGACCGGAAGATTCGGATTGTATCCGCCGAGCTCGAAGAACTTCCTCGCGCGGAAGGCCCGGACGTGGTTCGGACCGACCGTGAGGAACCAGGCGAACTGCTGCGTGAAATGCGGCCCGAAGCGGTCGTAGATGTCGGGATTGATGCACTCCAGCCACTTCTTGCCGCGATACTCGGTTTCCCGGTACCGGTCCTTCCAGAAGTCGTCCCCGAACCTCTGGAACTGGCCGTTCTCGAAGAAGTTCGAGGAGTTCGAATAGACGAATCCGACCTCCGGATCGGATTCGAAGGCCCTCCGGATCTGCTCGAGGGCGGTCTCGGTCAGCATGTCGTCATGATCGAGTTCCACCAGGATCGATCCCTTGGCCATCCGAGTCGCGGCATCCTTCGCGGCGCCGATCTTGGACAGGCTCTTCATCGACCGGAAGGGCCGGACGCGCACGTCCTCCTTCGCGATCTCCGACAGGCGCTCGGGCGTCCGGTCGGTCGAACAGTCGTCCATCACCACCCATTCCCAGTTGGGATAGGTCTGTTCCTTGAGCGACTGATAGGCCTCGCGGAGATGGTCGCCCGTATTGAAGGTCGGCGTGTAGACCGAGATGAGGGGATTTGCGGCCTGGTGGGGATGCTCCTTCCAGATCGAGTGGATGTAACAGTTCTCGACCGCGGAGATGACGGCGTCCACCGAGGAGTCCGAAGGAATGTGGATCCACTTCTTCCGGACGTTGAAGGACTGAGCCGAGAGGACCGCCGGGATGAACTTCGAGGTCACGATGACGTCGGGCTGGAACTGCGCGATCGTGGAGACGACGTCGGAGACCTGCTCGAGGTGCCTCACCTCATAGGGAAGCGCCCACGTCTGCCCTACCGTGAGGACCTTTATGCCGGCTATGGACATCGCGCCTCCTCGGGGCCTTTTTCTGCTTGGTCGGCGTCCTGAACGGTTCCAGGCCGTCCGGCAGCTCGTTCTTGAAATGTTCCTGGCTCTCCGCCATGAGGGCCTCGTAGCGGGCATTCCCGAGGAGCCGATAGCCGTAATTGAAGGAGCTCCCGGAGAAGTGCCGCACCCATTCGGCGAAGTCCGGCTCCTTCAGGAGGACGGTCTTCAGATCCCACTGGTGCCGCGCCCGGTGGAGCACGTCGGCGAAGGTGTCCACGAAGAAGGGCAGATTTTTCTTCGCTCCGTAGATCCTCGCGTACTCCTCTTTTTCCGGGCTTGGAAGGATCCTGGGATAGATCACCCGAGGATCCTCCATGATCTTGTCGAAGGCCTTCCGGTTCAGAACCGTATGCCAGACGGACAGCTTCGGCACGCAGTAGAGATCCTGCTGGCTGGAGGTCTTGAACTCCGTGAGGCCCTCGCTCATGACGGCGCCCACGATGTCCGCGTATGGATACTTCTTCACGATCTTGTCGACGAAGGGCTCCTTCACGAGGAGATCGTGGTCCAGGATCACGATCCTGTCCCAGTCGTAGTAGGCCGCATGGATGATCAGGTTCTCCAGGTTCTTCGCGTGCATCGTGGAGTATCTGTAGACGGAGTCGTTGTGCGCCTTCCAGTTGATCTCTTCGGTCATGTGGACCTGGGCGATCCCGCGGAGGTCCTTGAACATCCGGTAGTCCTTCGTGTAGTCGCAGAAGTTGAGGTGGACCCCCACGTGCATGTTGATGTCATGGGAGGAATGGTGCTTGAGGAAGGTGCCCACCGTCAGCTCGACCACGTGCCAGGGAGCGTGGGCGGGAATGATGACGCAGATTCTCACGCGACTGACCCTCGTTTTACGCTCACGAGTTTACCGGTTTACCTCATCCTTGACAAGCTTCTTTCGGCGTTCGATACTGCTCTCGATGCCCGAATTCCACATCGTGATCCCCTCGGCCAGCGCCGAGAACCTCCGCGGATGCCTGGAGTCGATCGTGTCCAAAGAACCGCGCTTCCCGCTCGATCATATCGTGGTCGTGGACGACGGGGCGAGAAAGGATCTGGGCAAGGCATTCCAGGGCATTACCTGGGTCCGAGGCGTGAAACCGTTCGTCTTCGCCAGGAACGTGAATGCCGGGATCCGCGCGGCCGGCACCGACGTCATCCTCATGAACGACGACGCGCGCCTGGCGACCCAAGGCGGCTTCGGCTTCCTGGCCGACTTCGCCGGGCCCAGGAGCGACATCGGCGTCTGCTCCGCGGCCGTCGACGGCTATGTCGGGAATCCCGTCCAGAAGCCGGCCAATGCCGGGTTCAGGACCGATGAGAAGACGCTCGCCTTCGTCTGCGTCTATCTCCCCAGGCGCGTCTTCGAGGTGATCGGCCCGCTCGACGAGCGTTTCACCGCCTACGGCGGAGACGACGTCGATTACTGCGACCGGATCCGCAAGGCCGGCCTCCTCCTCGGGATCCACGACGTCTGCGTCGTCCAGCATGACGAGAAGCTTTCGACGTTCCGGTCCAAGCCTGACGCCTTCGAGCTCTATAAGCGCGGGCTGGCGATCTACGAGGAGAAGAAGCGGACCTCCTAGGCGACCGGCACTCCCCCCTTCATGTGGGCGAACGCGGGATTGTCCTTCCACCAGACGTTCTGCTTGACGAAGGCCTTCATGATGTTCGCCCTGACGTGTTCCGTCACGGTCTGCCCGACCCCGGGCCAGAGGAAGTCGTCGCCGCAGAGAATGGAGTTCGGGAAGAGGCCGAGGGCGTTCGACAGGTCCGCCCGCGCGCTGATGTAGTCGTGACCGGCGTCGATGAAGACGATGTCCGGCGAGATCCCGTGCTGGCTGACCAGTTTCATGCCCGAGACCGTGTCCATCCGCAGCGGAATGATCCTTTCCCGGAAGATCCAGCAGTTCTTGATGAAGGTCTCGTAGAGGGTCGGGAGAAGGGCTTTCCACTGCGGCGTCGAATGGTGCTCGGCCGATCCCTGCCAGTGGTCGACCGAGATGATGATCGCCTTCGGGGCCCTCGAGGCGATGAAGCGCGTGGACTTTCCGAGCCAGGAACCGAGCTCGAGAACCACTTTCGTCTGCGGGCCCAGGAGTCCGGACAGGAGTTCCTCATGCTCGGGACCGAACCATCCGTGATCGGAGGTCGGTACGGCCGGCGCGGTGGACGGGAACGTGAACGCCTTCTTCAGGTCTTCGATGCTCATGCTGTCTCCATCCTCTTCTTCAAGGCAGGTACGAACCTCAAGATCTCTTCGTCCCGGACCGCGCTGCAGTCCCGCTCGACCAGGTCGAAAAAGTCCATCTTCTTCTGGGTTCCATCGGCGGCCCCGCGGCCGACCTTGTCGAGAAACTCCGCGCGCGAACGGTTGAAATAGTGGTTCAGCTGGAGTCTCCGCGCAGTAGGCGGCGTGTTGAAGGCTCCGGAGACCATCCAGCCGTCTTCGTTCACGCAGCACTGGCCGTCCGTATATCTGAAGAAATGGCAGTTGGGCGCGGCCACGATGGCGGCCGGCTTGGCGATCGTCTTGATGTGGGCATTCCACCCGAAGGAGACGGGGCCCCGCATCAGGAAATTCTCGATCTGGAGCCCGGGAGGGCGCGTCTGGTGCCCCGAGGAACTGAAAATCTGCCAGTTCACCGCCAAGCCGCCAAAGGGCTGATAGTCACGAATGATATTCCGAAGGTCGTCGGTGCCTTTGGGCACCAGAAACTCGTCGACGTCGATGAAGGCGACCCAGAGCGAGGTCCTGCCGCAGTGATAGGCGCAGTTCATGTAGGCTTCGGTCTGCCGCGCGGGGCCCGGAAAGTCGTGCACGATGACCCGGCCCGTGGCGACGTCGGCGGCAAGAGTCTCGGCGATCGGGACGCGGCTTCCGTTGTCGTAGATGAAGAACCTTTCGACCCCGACCAGCTTGTGGTATTCGATCCACTCACGGAGATACGCGTTCTCGTCCTTCACGATCGCGCACACCGAAAGGTATTCCATCTTCCGAAGACACTATTCCAGATTGACGCCGTCCCGGCCACCGATTAAACTTAGACCGAGTTTACCAGACAGGGGACGGGTCCGCAAGTCTTGAGCGCGAGGGGGATCGATGCCTGACGGGATGCCTTCGATTTCGATCATTACGCCCACCATCGGTCGCGACAGCTTGAAGTCCATGCTGGAAGGTCTTCTCCCGCAGCTCGAGGCCGGCGACGAGGTCCTGATCATCGGAGACGGTCCCCAGCCCAATGCCAAGGCGATCGTCGACGGCCTGGCATCGCCTTTCATCCAGTATTGGGAAACCGAGCCCATCCGGAACTACGGCAACCCTCAGCGGAACGAGGCGATCGCGCGCTCGAAAGGCGACTACCTCATGTTCGTGGACGATGACGATACCGTCGACTCGCAGGCCGTCCAGACCGTCAAGAAGGCCGCCAAGGAGTTTCCCGGTATTCCCCTCATGTTCAAGATGCTGCACAATGGCCACATCATCCTGTGGGATGTCCCCCAGGTGGCCTATGGGCACGTGAGCGGCCAGATGTTCGTGACGCCCAACGTGAAGGGCAAGGTCGGCACCTGGAGCGGAAAGTACGGGGCCGACTTCGACTTCATGACGAGCACCCTTGCCCTCTATCCCGATGGCACGGCGGCGGTCAAATTCCTCGAGGACGTCATCACCATCCAGGGATATGCGGGGCCCAACGGCGCCGGAGGGAAGGAACTCTGACGATGGTCGAGGGAAGCCGTGTTCCGTCCTATTTCGAGCATGCCGGGATGTTCCTTCGCGTCCCGGTCAAGAGCGACGCTGAGCCGATTCAGCAGCTCCGGAACGATGCGAACACCTGGATTCACCTCACGGATCCGCGGCCGCTGGGTCCCGGAGACCAGAAGAACTGGATCGAATCGCTCAGCATGAGGGCCGGACGCTTCTACTTCGTGGTGAGCACCATCGAGACCCCATTCATCGGAATCGTCCGGATGGACGAGCTCGACACCCTGAACCGGTCGGTACGGGTCGGCGCGGATATCGTGCCGGAGTTCCGGGGAAAGGGCTTCGGGATCCGGCTCTATCAGCTCCTCAAGCGCTATTGCTTCGACTTCATGAACGTCCATCGCGTATGGCTCGCGGTCCTCGAGACGAACGGCCATGCAATGCGCCTCTATGAGAAGCAGGGCTTCAAGGTCGAAGGCCGCTACCGTTCCGCAGTCTACCGCGACGGTAAGTACCTGGACTACATCCTCATGTCGATCCTGGAGAGCGAATATCGTGCATGACGTCTGCGTCATCGTCCTCTCCTACAACCGGCCCAGAATGCTGATGGAAGCGCTGCGCTCGATCAAGTGCGCGGACCATCTCATCCTGATCGACGACGGGAGCGACTTCGATGCTAAAGCTCTCCTCCAGGACGCGAAGCCCGAGGTCAAGCGGTCCACGCTGATCGTGAACCGCAAGCTGAATCACGAGGAACGTCTCACCGTGCCCCACGTGGGAGCCGCCATCAATGAAGCGATCCGGAAGACCGATTGCGACATCATCGCCTACCTCTGCGACGACGATCTTTTCCATAAGGACTGGATCTTTCATCTGAGGGAGTTCTTCAGGAAGAATCCCGAGTGTCATGTCGGATTCGGCGGCTGGAACGTCTTTAAGGACGGCGAAATTCCAAGCGATACGCCTTGCCCGCTTCCGAACATCCTCACCACCGGGAATTTCGTCCATCGCCGCTCCTGCTCCATCCAGCATGGTCTCTGGTGGGGTGAGCACACGGTCACGATCCACGATTCCTACTTCGTGAATCACGTGATTTTCAGGCTCCATCCCGACTATGCCCGCATCCCGGCCCTCGCTGGATGGAGACGCGAACACAAGTACAACATGTTCCATCACGTGGCGCACGTGTCCGACGCCTACACACAGAGCGGAGTCGATGCGCTTCGGAACGGAATGCTGGAAGCCTGATGGAGGAACGATGATTCCGCTCTTCAAAGTGCACATGCCCGAGTCGGTGAAGGACTCCATGATGAAGACCCTTCTCTCCGGCTATATCGGCCAAGGACCGAAGGTCGAGGAGTTCGAGCGCGCGATCGCGCCATGGGTGGGCAGTCCGAATGCGCTCACAGTGAATACCTGCACGTCGGCCTTGCGTCTGGCGATGCGCCTGGCCGGCGTCGGTCCGGATACGGAGGTCGTGACGACCCCCGTCACCTGCGTGGCCACGAACTCGCCCATCATGGAGCAGCACGCGGACATCACCTGGGCGGATGTCAATCCCTGGACCGGCTGCATCGACCCCTTGGATGTCGAGAGGAAGATCGTCCCGGGCAGGACGAAGGCGGTCGTCGCGGTGCACTGGGGAGGGTATCCCTGCGACATCGACGAGCTCATCAAGATTTGCCGGAAATACGGGGTCGCGCTCATCGAGGATGCGGCCCATGCCTTCGGAGCGACCTACAAGGGTCGTCCCGTCGGCTCTTCCATGTCCTTCGCCTGCTTCTCCTTCCAGGCGATCAAGCACATCACCACGATCGAGGGCGGCCTACTCGTCTGCCCCTCGATGGACGACTACCGGAACGGCAAGCTCCTGCGCTGGTACGGGATCGATCGGGAGACTCCACGGAAGGACCTCCGGTGCGAGGAAGACGTGAAGTCGATCGGTTACAAATACAACTTCAACGACGTGGGGGCCGTGATCGGCCTCGAGCAGCTGAAGTACGCGAAAGGGATCCTGGAGCGGCATGGCGCGAACGCCGCTTTCTACACGGAGCGTCTGGCGGGCCTCAAGCGGGTCCAGCTCCTGCGCTATTCGCCGGACCGCCTGTCGGCCTACTGGCTCTTCACGATCCGAGTGGACGACCGGGACTCGTTCCAGGACTTCATGGCCAAGGCCGGCATCATGGTCTCCCAGGTCCACGTCCGGAACGACATCCACACCGCCTTCCGGCGCTTCCGGAAGAACCTTCCCGGCGTCGAGGAGTTCTGCGCCGAGCAGGTCTCGATCCCCGTCGGCTGGTGGGTCACCGACGAGGATCGCGAGAACATCGCAAAGGCCATCGAGGCCTGGGATTCCCGCTGACGGAGGACCTCCATGCTGAAGATCACGTGCATCCTGACCAGCTACAACAGGCCCCGGATGATCCGGCAGGCCCTGAAGAGCGTCGCGGACCAGACCTACAAGAACTACGAGCTCCTCATCTTCGACGATTCGAACGCCTTCAAGATCTGGGATGCCGTCGCCGAATTCCAGTTCCCTTCGGTCCAGATCCACCACACGAACCTCACCGCGGAGGAACGCCGTGCGCGCGGGCGCCTCGGCGTCAACTGCAACATCGGGCTCCACATCGCCCAGGGCGATCTCATCTGCTTCCTCTGCGACGACGACTATTACTATCCGGACTGGTTCTATAAGGCCGCCTGGTTCTTCGAGTCGAACCACGACAAGAGGGTGGCGTTCGGGGCCCTCAGCTACTCGAAGAGCGAGGACATGGTCTTCCCGATCCACGGCTTCGGCATCTGGCACGAGGGAGTCGTGGTGGATCCCGCCAACCGGCTCGACCACAACCAGGTCATCCATCGCCGCTTCGATCCCGCCTTCAGATGGCCCGAGGATTTCCACTCCTCGGTCTCCCCGGATGCTTCCTACTTCAGCGCGATCGCGGCCGCGGGCCACAATTTCCACCCGATCCAGACTTACGCCGTCGTCAAGCGCCAGCACTCCAAGAACCTCCAGAACACCCTGGAGGAGATCGGCACTCCGCAGGGAGAATCGGTGCGCGAATAGACCGTTGCCCTTTGGGGTTGCACCTCTCTCCTCTCATGGTATGATTTGAATCGAACGGTCATCCTTTCGGACTTCATGAAGGAGAGAGATCATGTCCGTCACTCCTTGCAGCAATCCCGGCCAGCCCCAGAACGGCAATCTCGCGCGCGCGATGTTCTGCTACGGGCTGACCGCCTTCGATACCGACAACCATCTCCAGTCCCTCCTCAACTTCTGCTGCGCGAACGGCGTGAACGTCATCTTCCTGGACATGTACCCCTCGATCGGAGGAGCGAACTGGACCTCGGCACACCTGACCAGGCTCCAGACCGCGCTCGACAACCTCCATAAGAGCGGGATCAAAGTCTACGCCTACGCTGGCGACCCGAGCTATACCTACAACCAGCAGTGGTTCCTGAAGAACATCCTCGGGGCCATCCTGCGCTACCAGGATGTGGCGACGTCGGTCACCCACCGGTTCGACGGCCTCATCCTCGACACCGAATACTGGACCGACGCGAACCAGCAGGCCTCGGTCGCCTGCCCGCAGCTCTGCGACCTGATCCGTGCCTCGAAGAAGATCCTGAACCTCCCCGTCGGGTGCTTCGCCGCCTTCTTCCTCAAGGATTCCTCCGGATCGCGGGCAACGTTCACCTACCAGGGGAAGACCGCCCAGGACGGCGAGTTCCTCATGGACAACGCCGATTTCGTCGTGGTCGGCGCCTACCGGAACCATGCCCAGGACAACCAGACCGACGGCCCCGGCCAGATCACGCTCTTCACGCCCTGGTTCACCTACGCCTCGGCTCAGGGCGCGAACCTCGGGCTCTACTGCGGATCCGAGACCCAGAACCAGAGCCCGTCCTACATCACGTACTTCGGCATGACGAAGACCCAGATGGAGGCCCAGCACACGCTCATTTCTCAGGCCTTCGTCGCCGCCGGGACGCTTGCGGCGCCGGCGAGCGCCGCCTTCCTCGGCCAGGCGGTCGACGAGTACGTCAGCTGGTCGGCGATGTCGCCCTAGGTCGTCACTGCTGGATCCAGTAGAACCCGGCGAATGTGGTAGATGCCGTTACCGCATCCGGCTTCTCGTTCAGGAAAATGAGGGCCGGACCTACCACGGGGATGAGGATCGGGCACGGCCTGCTGATATGGGTCGTGCCATGCCGGATCGTCATGTCCGGCTGAACTTGGGCGACGACGGCATTGATCGGGTTCAGGCTGTTGACCGACAGGGCACCTGCGACGACTGTTGCCGATCCCTCGATCAGGATCACGTAGCAGGTCTTCCCGGTCGGAACGTAGTGGTGTGCCCAGTTCGTCTGGTTGTCGCCGGCGGCGATCGAGCCGATGGTCGTTCCACCGCCTCCGGTCCCGGTCTGCAGGTTGATCGTCCCGGCGTTGCCGCCGCCCGTCCCTACCGTCAGGACGTCCATCCGCTCGATGAGAGCGATGTTCGTCCCCACCGTGTTGACGGCGACGGTGCCGTTCATGGTGATCGTCTCGGTGAATGGCCCCGCGCCCGTGGCATCGAAATACGTGATCTTGACCGTTCGGGCGCCGGTTCCGGCAGCCGTATCGTTGACGCTTGTGCTCACGATGCTGCGCTGCGCGTTATTTCCAGGCGGCGTATAGATGGTTGCCCTCACAGGCTTCGTGGTTGTGGCTGAAGTTCCTGTATATCCATAGGATCGCCCGGAGCTCGAACCGGGGAGAGTGTAGGTCTGGAGCTGGGCTAGTGAGGCTTGAGCCTGTGCCGTGGGCTGGTCGTTCACGACCGTCGCCGTGGGCTGGATGTTCGTCTGGAAGTCCGTGATGTCCGAGGCCTGCGTGATCGTGACTGAAAGCCCGTAAGAAGGGCTCAGTGCATAGATGTTGTACCCCGCGACGGTGATCCCGTCCGCGGCAAGCAGCGTGGTGTAAAAGTACTTGAGGCCCTTGTTCGTGGCCTCGGACTTGATAAGGGTATACGAAACTGGAAATACATCCATCGCTATGCCTCCACCGCGTCTTTCAGGATGAACTCGAGCGTCGCGCGCCAGTTGGCGACGGCGGTTCCGGACGGCGTGACCGTGATCTTCACCACGTCGCCGGCGAATCCGAACTTACGTGGTCTGTCTCCCAAGTTTGCTTGAAGGATGCTAGGCGAGCTGCTTCCCACATTGAAGAACATGTCGTAGAGAATGTTTCCATCGAGAACGCCAGGGGCGGCAGGGTCGCCCGTCACGGTGTTTTTCCCGACCTTGACCGGCGCACCTTGGATGGATGTCGAGCTATTGGTGATCACGAACCCGATGACATACAGGACCTTTCCTGTCGGAACCGTAAAACTGACTATTACCTGGTCGGCCGTCGTCGCGCTCGTCGACAGGAAGCCTGTGATGTAGTGTTGCTCGTCGTCGGGGACCTTCGAGCTGTCGTCTACGAGATCGAAGGTCCTCGTGAAAGCCATGTCCGTCGAGATCGTCGTCGTCGAGGCGGCCGTGGCGGTGTTCACGATTCCGACGCCGGCGTCCATGAGCGTCCACTGTTCCGGCGTGTGGTATGAATGTGTCGCAACGACGGCGCCAGCGATGGTGAAAATCACCTTGTTAGCCGTGATGTCGATCGAGTAATTGACCGTCGTCAGGTTGGTCGTCAGGCCGAATGGGAGCGTGACCACCGTCTCCTGGGTATCCGTCGCGGCCGCGCTGAAACTCGAGCGGCAGCGCACCACGGTATTCACCGTACCATCGAAGATGAAGGCGGCCTGCTGTACAGGCGAAGCAACGCTGTCGAAGATGCCGGCAAAACCTGTCTGCGTCGCCAGACGCTGGCTGATGCTGAGCGCGATGAAATCGATGTGGATGAGGGCCGTGTCGAGATCGTGGAAAATGAAGGTCCGGGCGCCATTGGTCGTGCCGGAAAGGATGTTGACGAGGGAGGAACCCACGGTGAACGATCCTCCGGATCCCGTCCTGGTCGGCCATTTCGTGCTCGAGGAGGCCGCAGGACCTCCGGTTGTCCCCAGGTAGCCCTGTTCCAGCTGGAGCGACGTGTCCGAGAGGACCGCCCGCACTTTCGTCCAGGCTGTCTCCGTGTCGCTGTTCAGCTTGATGTACATGTCGCGGGTGAGCTGGGTGGTGAAAGTCGTTCCAGTGCCCGTGACGTTCACGCTGCCAGCCGTGAAGGTCAATGTGCCCGTCAGCGCAGTATTGAGCGATGCGCCGCTGAAGTCGTCCCGAAAGTTCACGCGGCCCGTGAGGACGCTCGCGCGGGCCCTGAGGGCTCCATCTGAATCGGCCACGAATACGTCCGCCGTACCTGGCGCTGCGGGTTGTGGGAGCGCGGTCTTCGAGCTCGGAGAGATATTTCCCGAGCCATATCCGCCAACAACCCGTAAAAATGAGCCGGTGAGCTGCCCACCGAGGGCCATGAGCCTATCGATGATTGTGACGCCCATTAATCGGCCTCCAGGAAGAGATCTTCCGCACCGCTTTCGGCGCTCGTCAACCGAAAGGACAGGCGATCACCTTCTGCTACAGCAACCAAGATCGACGCAATCTTGAGCGCAAAAGCTGCATCCCCAGGAACCCATGATAAAGTGGCACCGACTATGGGAGCGCCGTTTAGTTCCAACTGCACGGTCGTCGTACCAGAGGTCCCAGGAGTCCCTCGTCGCCCGCGAAAATCCGTCAAAGTCTTTACCAGGTTCACTACTTCTATGCCGCAGTTCGTAAGCGGAAGCGCTACGGCATCAAGGGCATTCCCTAGCTGGAACTGATAAAGGCTGATTGTTTGGGATAGAGTCGAAAACCCCTGTTGAGTCCAGAGCTCGGCAATATACTGAAGCCCCACTACGGGTGTGAGATCACTCACGGTGTCGTTCACCACGATCTGACCACCGTTAACTAAGCCTTGTAGTACCAGCGAACTACCCAATTGCTGGATTAACTTGTTGTCGGTATACGTATCCGAGCCTCCGGCCGGAACGATGACTGCGGAGGCATCCGTGATCGTGATGTCCGCACCTGTCGTATTCTTTAGTACCAACGTCGCCATCAGCTCACCTCGACCATCGCCGCCTCAGCCGTGAACGTGGAGCCGCCCACGCCGGCAGTCCGGACCAGGAATGCCGTGATCACGTCCCCGCAGTTGACGGCCGCGGAAAGCGGGCTCAAGCAGGTGTCGGCGCCGGTGGATCCGGCCGGCAGCGCCAGCGTCGCCACTTCGACTCCGTTGACGCGGATGCTCAGGTTATAGCTTCTCGCTCCGTCCGCGGTGTTGACCTGGATCGAGGCATTGTCGATCGTCCCGGCCGAGAATTGCCGATATCCGACAGTCGTACTGCCTGCGCCCAGGAGCTGCAGCGTCCCGTTTCCCGGAACTGAAACGATATTTCCGAACTGCATGCCGCCGCCGCCGCGGCCGCGCGGACCCTGAGGTCCTTGAGGACCTTGGCGCCCTTGCGGACCCTGGAAACCTTGAGGTCCCTGGAATCCTTGGGGTCCCTGGAAGCCCTGTCGACCTTGCGGCCCCTGGAACCCTTGGGCGCCCTGGAACCCTTGGGGTCCCTGGAGACCTTGCGGCCCCTGCGGCCCTTGGGGTCCCTGCGATCCCTGAACGCCCTGGAATCCCTGGGGGCCTTGAGCACCCTGGAATCCTTGTGGTCCCTGGAAGCCCTGAGGCCCCTGCGGTCCCTGGAATCCTTGAGCGCCCTGGAACCCTTGGGGTCCCTGGAGACCTTGTGGCCCCTGCGGCCCTTGGGATCCCTGCGATCCCTGAACGCCCTGGAATCCTTGCGGGCCTTGAGCACCCTGGAATCCTTGCGGTCCCTGGAAGCCTTGAGGTCCCTGCGGTCCCTGGAAGCCCTGAGCGCCCTGGAATCCTTGGGGTCCCTGGAGGCCTTGCGGGCCCTGAGGACCTTGGGGTCCTTGCGATCCCTGAAGACCCTGGAATCCTTGTGGGCCTTGAGCACCCTGGAATCCTTGCGGTCCCTGGAAGCCTTGAGGTCCCTGCGGTCCCTGGAAGCCCTGAGCGCCCTGGAATCCTTGGGGTCCCTGAAGGCCTTGCGGGCCCTGAGGACCTTGGGGTCCCTGCGATCCCTGAAGGCCCTGGAATCCCTGCGGGCCTTGAGCACCCTGGAATCCTTGCGGTCCTTGGAATCCCTGAGGTCCCTGCGGTCCCTGGAATCCTTGAGCGCCCTG
>Ga0209060_10001477_pt1 | contig 25727 bp, 25 predicted proteins | sample Coa_R1_8_FD_187155 | JGI IMG/M metagenome (GOLD analysis project Ga0209060, IMG submission 187155) | Surface soil microbial communities from Centralia Pennsylvania, which are recovering from an underground coalmine fire - Coalmine... | ecosystem: Environmental > Terrestrial > Soil >...
TACATCCACCATAATAAAGACGAGGTCACGGTGATCCATCTTGCGGATGTCGCTGCCTCGGGCGCGCTCGTAGTTCCGCATGACCTGGCCGGCCTCCGCCGTCAGGATCTCGTCCATGTAGCGGCGGTTCCAAACGCCAGTTAGTACGTCAGTAAACGAAATCTCCTGTAATTCGAGATTTTTTCTCTGCAGCTCCAAGCTGTGCCAACGCAGCGACTGTTCTTTGTTTTCGAGTTCGTCTTTCAGCCGGCACATCTCGTCGAGATTTTGACGAGAGAGCCGCAGCAGGCTGAGCAGTTCCTGATCGAGCAGGTGCTGCTTCAGAAATACGAGGACACCCATCACGAGCATGACGCCAACCGTGAGGAACAATCGATAAGCCCGCACGCGCGGTGGAGCATTTCCGGCAAACTGCGCCCAGGCCAACATGAGCGGAGTAACGAATACTGACACCATGGCTAGGCGTGCTTTCCATATTCCGAATCCACGTGCAGGCACCTCCTCGCTAACGCAGTCGGCCTGAGTTTCACGCCCCAGGAAACCGATGCGAATGAACCATGCCATCGAAGCGACCAGGGGCACGTCGTACAAGCTACCGGTGTAGTAGACGTGTTTGTCGATAGCTTCACTGGCAATCAGCGAGGCGGCGCAATAAAGCAACGTCGCGCCGAATAACTGGAAGTAAATGCTGCGCCACGCGCCACGACTGGTGCGCCGCACCATTAGCAAGCCAGCAGCGAGGACCAGTTCTTCGCTGAAATACAAGAGGTCAAAACTGCTTCCGTAGGCTGATTCGGAAAGATGTACGTACTGCCACGGAATCACGACAAAAAGGTAGAGGAATAGCCACCACGTCATCAGGAGGGCAAAATCAAGTGTTCCTGCCCGCCTTCCGCGGCTGTCCTGCTGCAGGTGCGGTTGTACCGCAACGGCAGCCATCATTGGAACGACGTGCAGAAAGAGGATGACGTCTCCCACAAACGGATTCGGTGCTTCATGGCGCAGGACCACTTCGAAAAACGTCCACATCACTTGCGACACCAGCCAGAAGGTCAGTCCCAAGCCCATCAGGGCCCAGAAGAGCCTCGGCTTTGCAGAATCCGTGCGAATGTTCGCAAGAAAGGCGATGGCTGCAGCGAACAGAACGGCATTTTGCAGGATGTCGCCGAGAGCAGTGAGAAAGAAACCGCGGGGAACGATTACCGACACAACCACATGCGCGCACACGAATGCCAAAACGGCGAGCGTCCACCTGCGTCCGTCTTTGGACGTAGAGATCCCCACGCCGAGATTTTATGTTTTTATGAGGTAACTCCTGTGTTACCGAGGTAATCGCCTTCAGAGATTCGAAAGTGGGATGTTTCCGTTACTGAAGAGCGGTAGCGAATCTTTGCACGAATCCGTAAACGTCGGTAAATGAGTTGTATAGCGGGACTGCCGCGACTCTAAAAATATCGGGCTCACGCCAGTCGCCAATCACACCGTTTTCTGCCAGTTTGTCGCAAATGTCACGACCGTGGCCGGACAGTCGGATGGAAAGTTGCGCTCCCCTGCGGACTGGATCGTGCGGAGTGATGACGGAAAAACTGTCAGAATTCAGTCCGCGCAACAAGAACTCCATGTAACCAGTCAGGGTAATACTCTTCAGCCGTAGTCGCTCCATGCCGGCTTCCGAGAATATCTCCATCGACGCCCGCAGTGGCGCCAGGCCGAAAATAGGAGGATTGCTCAACTGCCATCCTTCGGCGCCGATCATAGGATGAAAATCAGGTCCCATCTGGAAACGCGTTTTCTCATCATGGCCCCACCAACCAGCGAAACGCGGTAAGTCCCAGGCTCTGGAATGCCGCTCGTGCACGAAACATCCGGCGACACATCCAGGCCCGCCATTCAAGTATTTGTAACTGCACCAGACAGCGAAGTCCGGGCCCCAATCGCGCAATTGCAAAGGAATGTTTCCGGCAGTGTGCGCGAGATCAAATGCCACGACACAGCCCTTTCGGTGGCCGGCTCGCGTGATCCCGGGCATATCGAAAAGCTGGCCTGTGGCGTAGTTGACTCCACCTAACAAAATCAGAGCTATTGAATCACCTTCCCTCTCAATGAGTGTTTCAATGTCTTCGTCGCGAACGGAGCACTCTCCCTCTCGCGGCGTCAACTCCAGCAACCCTGATTGCGGATCAAACCCGTGAAAACGGATTTGCGATTTCACCGCATATTGGTCGGAAGGAAAAGCGCCTTTTTCGATAAGGATCTTGAATCGTTGTGGCGTCGGACGGTAGAACGATGCCATCATCAAGTGCAAATTCACCGTCAGAGAATTCATCACAACAACTTCCGACGGACCTGCGCCAACAAGCTCTGCGGTTTGATCGTTGAGCAACCGATGGTAAGGCATCCACGGATTCTTTCCGTGGAAATGTCCTTCTACTCCCAGTTCGGCCCAATCTTTCAATTCTTGATCGAGATAGGACTTCACAGATTTCGGCTGGAGGCCAAGAGAGTGCCCGCAGAGATAGATACATTCCTCTCCGCGCTTGTCTTTCGGGAAGTAGAACCGCTCGCGAAAATGAGCCAACGGATCCGCTGCATCCATCTGAGCGGCGAACTCTGCGCCTGGCTGATAGCTGATCGTGCTCAAGACAACTCCAGCGGAGCGAGTTCACTGCGAATCAAACGGTCGGCCTGGCTCCAATCGAGATCCTCGACGCGCTCAAGTCCTTCACATAATTCCGAAAGCATCGCATCTTGCACCTGTCCGCGCTGCAGGGCGGTGGAGTAAGGGACTCGGTGAAAAGTCACCATCGCGTACTTTGGAATAAAGTGCCTTGGGTACTTCGCTTCGAGTGCTAGCTCAATCTTCTTCCGAAGCAAGAAGTTCGGGTCCGCCACTTTGTCTCGCATCTCGACAAAATTCTCAACCGCCAGGTCAGCAATCGCATCCGTATTGACCTTGCGCGCCTGCTCGAACTCGGAGAAGACTCGCTTCCAGTCCGGCCCGTAGCGGTCCAGTAACTCCAGAAACACCGTGCAGTCTTCGAATCCGCAATTGATTCCCTGGCCGAAGAAGGGAACGATCGCATGCGCGGCGTCGCCAAGGAGCAATGCCCTTTCATCAACATGCCACGGGGAGCATTTGATCGTAACCATCGCACCCGTGGGGTTCGCAAAGAAGTTATCGGTGAGACTCGGCATAAGCGCACAAGCATCCGGAAATCGAGATGTAAAGAACTCCTGCACAGCTGCGTGCGTTGTTAGATTCGCGAAGCTGTTTGGGCCATCGAATGGGAGAAAGAGGATACATGCGAAGGTTCCATCAATGTTCGGAAGAGCAATCAGCATGTAGTTCCCGCGTGGCCAAATGTGCAAGGCGTTCTTTTCCAGCACGTGCGATCCGTCGGCGCGAGCGGGAATCGTAAGCTCTTTGTACCCGTAGTCGAGATACTGTTGCGAAAAATTGAACCGGGGAAGTTTAAGCATCTCGTTTCGGATTGCTGAGGCAGAACCGTCGCACCCGATCACAACATCAGATTCAACCATCACATCGTTGCCAGAGTCTTCGTCGCGCAGTCTTAGATCACCGGTCCTGGAGTCCACTCCCAGGCAACGATGCTGAAACCAGATCTTCACCCCGCGATTCTCCGCGGCATTCATCAACGAAATGTTGAGCTCTGCCCTCGAGATTGAGTTGATCACCTCTGATTCATCTTTGCCATAAGGCTGGAACGTCAACTCAGACGTCACGGAGTGCATCATTCGTCCCTTCATTGGAATGATGATGTCTTGCATCTGCGTCCACAGCCCGGCTTGCGTCAGCGCATGGATGCCACGCATCGACAGCGCAAGGTTGATGGAGCGACCAGCGCTCATCCGAACTCGACGCATGTCTGGCCGACGCTCATAAATCTCGACCTCATGTCCCCGCTCCATCAGACCTAGCGCGAGCAGCGGCCCATTGAGGCCGGCACCAACTACACTGACTCTTTGTGATGACTGCGTCATTCAGGAAGTAAACGGAAACAAGTCATTCCGTGAGAAGCGTCCTGGCCTCCCATAGTTCCGGAAAAAATTTCTTGTCGAGGGTTAGTTTGAGGTAAGACGACCCCGCACTGCCGCCTGTCCCCATACGCATGCCAATGATTCGTTCCACGAGTTGAATGTGGCGAAGCCTCCAGCTCACAACAAGTTCATCGAACTCGGTAAGCCGCTCGCAGACATCGATCCAGTCGCGGTAGCTGTGTTCGTCCCGGTAAAGCGAAAGCACGGCCCGAGCGCGGGCGTCGAGGCGTTCGCGTTCGGTGGCTCCTTCCGGAATCGTGAGTTTCCCCATAGCGCATAGTGCTTCGAAGAACGCATCATGCACGGAAGGTTCGCGCAAGCGACGTTCCAGTTGCGCATATGCCTCGGGCGTCGGGCGGTGATACCGCAACATCCTCTCGTCCTTCAAACCACACAGAAACTCTAACTCCCGGAACTGTTCCGATTGGAATCCACTGGCCGGCTCGAGTTTGCTACGAAACGCCAAAAAATGCGTGGGCAACATGGTCTCTAGAATGGTGAACTGCTCGACCAATACGCGCGTGATTTCAGTGCACCGCCGCAACAGCCTGGCGGCTTCATATACATGATCGTGAGATTGCGGATTCGCCGCCGACGCGCGCAGGCTCGCGACTACTCCATCAAGATCGTGCAGCAGTTCCTTAAACCACAACTCGTAAGTCTGGTGGACGATGATGAAGAGAAGCTCGTCGTGATGCTCCGGCTTCGACTGCGGATGCTGCAGCTGCAACAACTCTGGAACTCGCAGATATGAGCTGTAAGTCAGTTGATCGCTACGTGGTTCGACCGGTCTTCCATGTTCTGGAGACCCCGCTTTTACCGATTCAGTGCGCAGGCCAAGAAATGTTTCTGCATTCCCGCCAAGCAAAAGTTCCTTTTCAGCAGAAGTGAATCGACCCGACCGAATCAGTGAGCCAGTACCATGCTCTCCCAGGGGAAACGGATAATCAGAACCGAGCATGACCCGCCGCGTTCCCATCGTCTCCACGAGAAACTGCAACGCCCGTGCGTCGAACACAGCCGAGTCTACGTAAAAGCGATCGAGATACTGTTTAGGCGCCAGATCGCAGTTTCCGTGAGCGACGGGGTGGTGCTCCCATGCGTTCTGCAGTCGGCCTAACAGGAATGCAAAGCTTCCTCCGCCATGGGCAAAGCAAATCCGCAGGTTCTTCGGCAGCTTGTCAAACGCGCCGCTTAGAATCAGAGCCACAATGCCGAGCTGCGTTTCTGCCGGCATACCCACCGTCCACGGCATCATGTATCTGGGCATGCGGGATTGCCCAAACATGTCCCAAGGATGAACCAGGACCGCCGCGCCTTCGTCGGCACAATGATGCAAGAAGGTGACGATGCCAGGGTCGTCGAGGTTCTTCTCCCCAACGTGATTGCCAATCTGTACGCCGAGATGCCCGGCACGCATGCATCGGCTGAGTTCTTCACAAGACGCGTCGACGTCTTGCAGTGGAACCTGACACAAGGACTTCAGGCGTCCTTTGCCTTGTGCGCAAAGTTCAAGGGCTGCATCATTAAACAGTTTTGCGCAATCGAGTGCATGCTCTGTTGGCCTGTCATAGGCGAATAGCACGGGTGTTGCGGAGATCACTTGCAGCTCGATGCCATCCCGGTCCATTTCCTGAAGACGGACCTCGGGATCCCAACACGCAGAATAGATGTGGCGAAAAAATCTGTCGCCGACCATGATCTCGGCTTTACCCGGATCAGTGTGTTTGATCGATGGCCAGTTGGGCGTTCCAAAACGCGCAGCAAAATCAGGCCAGCTTCGCGGAAAGAAATGATTGTGAATGTCGATGACGGGCATTGTTACTGTTTGCCGGGATGCACTGCTCCGCAGTGCTTGCACTTGCGGAGATTCTCGTTGCTGTAGAACTGCTCAAAAAGCGGCGGCAGGTCGCGCACGATGCTCTTCAGTTTCACCTCAGCCCGATGAACGAGGTGATAACAATTCTGGCAATACCACTCAAAGCCATCCAGTTCGCCCTCTGGCCGCGGCATCTCGACCACTACACCCACAGTTCCCGCTTGCAATCTTTGTGGCGAATGCCGCATGTGTTTCGGCAGCAGAAAAATTTCTCCCTCCTTGATAGGTACTTCAATCGGAGGCTTTCCTGGAGTCTCGATCAGCCGCAGAAAGATGTCGCCCTTGAGTTGATAAAAGAATTCCTCGGTGGGATCGTCATGATAGTCTCGCCGGTTATTCGGACCGCCAACCACGGTCACCATCATCTCTCCGTCTTCCCACACCTGGGCGTTGCCTACCGGCGGCTTGAGCTTCTCTTTATTCTGTTCAATCCAATTGTGAAAATTGAACGCTTTTAGTTCCTTGATCGAGGGCATACGACTCCTATTTTTCCGGCATATACACGAGCGCGCGAATTTCGATCAGTAAATGCGGATGCGGCAATTGATGCACCGCAACGGTTGTCCGCGCGGGCCCATCGTGATCGAAGTATTCTCCATACACCTCGTTGTAGCCAGCAAAGTCATTCATGTTGACGAGATACGAAGTGATTTCGACTACGTCCTTCAGGTCTGCTCCGACGGTGTTAAGGATGTCGCGCACGTTTTCAAGCACCGCGCGTGTCTGCGCCCGGATGTCGAGATGCGTGGTTCCAAGCTCGTCGACGTCTGCCCCAGCGATGCTGTTATCCGCGCGGCGAGAACTCGTGCCCGAAACAATATAAAAGTCTCCGGCACGCTTCACATGCGGATATTTTCCGCGAGGTTTCGCTCGACCTTCGATGACTCTGCTTTCTGTTTTCCCCATTTGCGCCGATGCTGACCCGTTTAGAGCCTAATACAGATGTTATTGAGTTCCGAATAAAAGTTCAGAGAATGCACGCCACCCTCACGGCCGATCCCCGACAATCCGACTCCTCCAAAAGGAGTTCGCAAATCTCGCAAGAACCAGCAATTCACCCAGGTGATGCCCACATTCATTTGCTGCGCCACACGGTGCCCGCGCTTCAAGTTACTGCTCCAGATCGAGGCAGCCAGGCCGTACTTGGTATCGTTCGCCATGTGTACAGCTTCTTCCTCCGTATCGAAAGGCGCAACGTGGCAAACGGGTCCGAAGATCTCTTCTTTTACGCACCGCGCTGATTCAGAAAGTCCGGTAAGAATTGTAGGCTGAATAAAGAAACCGTTGTCGAGAGCGTTGCCAAAGGACGGCAGGCCCCCGCCTGTAACGACCTCAGCCCCTTCTTCGCGCGCGAGTTTGTAATACGAGAGAACTTTTTCCCGATGCGGCTTTGAGATCAGCGGTCCAATAGTCGTTGCCGACTCAAGCGGAGATCCCAGCTTCAGGCTCTCGGCCTTCTGCTTGAGCGCATCAACAAAGCGATCAAGTATCTTCCGTTCAACATAAACTCGCTCTGCGCAGAGGCAAACCTGTCCAGTGTTCAGAAAAACGGCATCGCTGATCCCGCTGACCGTCTCTTCAAAATCACAATCGGCAAATACGACCGCCGCATTTTTGCCGCCCAGTTCGAACGATACAGGCTTCACTCCGGCGGACACCGTCTTCATAATCGCCGCACCGGTTTGCGATTCTCCGGTGAAGGTTACCGCATTTACCTCGGGATGCTGGGTGAGGAACTCGCCCGCCGAATTCGGCCCGAATCCGTGCACGACGTTGTACACTCCGTCTGGAATGCCCGCTTCTTGCATAACTTCCGCCAGCAAGGTCGCGGTTGCGGGAGTTTCTTCCGAAGGTTTGACGACTACTGTATTTCCGCAGGCAAGTGCCGGCGCTACCTTCCACGTCAACAAAAGAAGAGGCAGGTTCCAGGGCGTGATGATACCGACGACGCCAAGTGGCTTGCGAACTGCATAATTCAGAGCGTTGTTCCCATCGGGCGTTTCTGTTTGAAAGGACTCGAGCGCTGCGGATTTAACTAGGTCAGCAAAGATCCGGAAATTTGCCGCTGCGCGCGGTATATCCAGTTTCCTCGCCAGCGAGACGGGCTTACCCGTGTCTGCCACCTCGGCAGTGAGAAAGCAATCGAATCGCGCTTCGATCGCGTCCGCAACTTTATGCAGTCGCGCCGCACGCTCGCGAACTCCAAACTGTCCCCACTCTCCCCGCAATGCCCTGCGCGCCGCGCCCACGGCAGCATCAACCAGCTCTCGATCCGCTTCGGCAACCTTTGCGATCACACTTCCATCGGCTGGATTCACGTCCGCGAACTCGTTCGCGCCCCGCACAAACTTCCCATCAATATAGTTTTGGATGAACTTCACGAAGCGAGGAACCCCGCCGCATCGTAACAGTCTCGCGTTCGGCGAAGCAACTTGCTAGGTCGCGGTTTCGCGCTCCCGCAGATATCGTCGCAGTGCATCCTGCCACTCAGGTAATTCGATGCCATAGTGATGAAGGCTCGTTGCCGACAGCACCGAATTCGTCGGGCGAGGTGCCGGGCGGACAAACTGCTGGCTGGTAACAGGCCTAACCTCGGTGGTGCGCCCAGCCTCGCTTAGGATCTCTCGGGCAAATTCAAACCATGTGCAGTTGCCCGCATTTGTGACATGGACAATTCCGTTAGCATTCTTCCGACAGAGCGCAATGATTCCTTGCGCCAAGTCCACCGTGTAGGTTGGACAGCCACGCTGATCGTTCACGACGTCCAGTGCCGGACGAGTGTCGGCCAATTTGAGAATCGTATCGGGAAAGCATTTGCCACCCGCGCCGAACAACCATGAAGTACGGGCGATACAGCAACCGGGAAGAATCCGCAACAGCTCTTGCTCGGCCTCAGCCTTGGTACTACCGTAGACACTTTGAGGGTTACGCTGATCTCCAACTTCGTAAGGTGAAGTCTTCCGTCCATCGAACACATAATCTGAACTGATGAAGAGCAACTTCGCGCCAGTCTCACGCGCAGCCCGAGCAACATGAACAGCGCCATCACGATTTACCGCGAACGCCGATTCCTGATGGCTTTCGCAGCCGTCAACGTCGGTATACGCGGCAGCCAACACGATCCAATCGGGTTGGTGACTGCGAACGATATCGTGCACCCGGGCCTCATCGCGAATGTCGAGATCACGCGATCCCAATCCAACGACATGGTCGCCACTCCACTCGCGCATGAGCGGTTTGCCAAGAAGCCCCGTTGCTCCGAGAATCAGAACTCTCATTATTTGTGATTTAGCAGTTCGATGTGAACAATAGCGTCGCTCGGGTAGTTAGAACACATGCTCGCGCAACAACAGGAGGAGATACGAACCGTACCCACTGTTCCGCATGGATGTTCCGATCTTCTCTACCTGCTGTGCCGTGATGTAGCCAGACCGATAGGCGATCTCTTCCGGGCAAGCCACCATCAAGCCCTGCCGCTTTTCGATCGCCTGAATGTAGAGAGCAGCTTCCATCAACGACTCGTGCGTTCCCGTGTCCAGCCAGGCCATTCCCCGTCCCATCACCACGACTTCCAGTTGGCCCTTAGCAAGGTACGCCTTATTCACATCGGTAATCTCAAGTTCTCCGCGCGCGCTGGGCTTGAGAGATTTTGTGATCTCAACGACCTGACCGTCATAAAAGTAGAGCCCTGTAACCGCATACCTTGATTTCGGCTGTTTAGGTTTTTCTTCAATACTTAACGCCTGGCCTTTGGCATCGAACTCGACAACACCATATCGCTCTGGATCGTGTACTGGGTAGGCAAACACTCTCGCTCCAGCGGCTTTTCGGGCAGCGTCCTTGAGATCCTTCGCCAGGTCGTGCCCATAGAAAATGTTGTCTCCCAGCACCAGCGCGCACGGTCTTCCACCGAGAAATCTCTCTGCCAGAAGAAACGCCTGCGCAATTCCCTCAGGCTTCAGTTGTACTTGGTATTGCAACTGAATGCCGAACTGGCTTCCATCGCGAAGTAGCGACTGAAACTTCGGCACATCTTCCGGCGTAGAAATGATGAGGATGTCACGAATTCCCGCCAGCATCAGGGTGCAGAGCGGGTAGTAAATCATCGGCTTGTTGTAAACGGGAAGAAGGCTCTTGCCCATCGCCTGAGTAACGGGATAGAGTCGCGTTCCCGACCCGCCGGCCAGGATGATTCCTTTGTATTGCACCTTATCGCTCATATTAGTTCGAGGCTGCGCGATTTCAGACCGCGTAATGTGTGGCAATCCACTGCCGGTAGCCGCCGCTTGTCACGTCCCGCACCCATTCGTCGTGTTCCAGATACCAGCGAACCGTCTTGCGAATACCGCTCTCGAAGGTCTCCTTTGGTTTCCATCCAAGTTCTTGCTCAATCTTGCCGGCATTCATTGCGTATCGCCGGTCATGACCAGGACGGTCCTTCACGAAAGTGATCAGATCTCTCCTCGGCGAATTCAATCGAGGAGACATTTCGTCGACGAGATCGCAGATCGTCTGCACAATTTCGATGTTCTGTTTCTCGTTCCACCCGCCAATGTTATAAGTCTGACCAATCCTTCCCTGCCGCAAAACTGTGGCAATGGCTTCGCAATGATCTTCCGCATAGAGCCAGTCACGCACATTCTTTCCATCCCCGTAGACCGGAAGCGGCTTTCCATCGCGAGCATTCAAAATCATCAGGGGAATCAATTTCTCGGGAAACTGGAAGGGGCCGTAGTTGTTGGAACAATTCGTCGTCAGAGTCGGAAGACCGTAGGTGTGATGGTACGCGCGCACAAGATGGTCCGACGCAGCTTTGGACGCCGCATACGGGCTGTTCGGCGCGTACTGCGTCGTCTCGGAAAACGGAGGATCAGACGGCCCGAGGGATCCATAAACCTCGTCAGTCGAGACATGCAGAAAGCGGAAACGCTGCTTGTCCTCGTCTGAAAGGTCGGCCCAATAGGCCCTCGTTTCTTCCAGCAGTGCAAATGTGCCGTTGATATTCGTTTGAATGAAATCTTCCGGTCCACGAATCGAACGATCGACATGGCTTTCCGCAGCGAAGTGAACAATCGCTTGCAGGGAATGTTCTTGCAATAGACGGCGGACGAGCGGGCGGTCCGCGATATCGCCGTGTACGAACGTGTACCGCGTATGCTCGCCGATCGAATCGAGGTTCCGCACATTTCCGGCGTATGTCAGCTTGTCCAGATTGACGATCGACACGGATTCACTCTGAATCCGTTGCAAAATGAAATTGGAGCCTATGAACCCTGCTCCACCCGTGACGAGGATCTTACTCATATGAAAGGACCGCCCAACTCGCAGGGATCAAACTCCCCAAGCGGCCAAGTTTTTGATTGTAATAAAAAAGGACGAGCTTGGCCCGTCCTTGTGAAGGTTCTGGCATTACGAGAGATAAAGCCTTTTAGTTTGACCTAGGAAGCTATGGAGCGAGCCATTCTGCCAGGCCGACCACTGACTTGCTCAACTGGCGCGGCGTTTCGTCTCGCCTTGACCAACGGCTGTAGCACGAGCCGTCTGCTTTTTCGGTGCCGCGTTCGACGCACGTCCCAGAATCTTGAAGTAGGTGCTCTCGATCTCCTGCGCAATCTTCGACCATTGGTATTCAGTCTCGATCCGCTTCCGTGCCGTTGTTCCTGCGGCTTCCCGCACTGCGGGATTGGCGATCAGGAATCGCAGTCTTTCGGCCAAGTCAGCAGCATCTCCCCGCACAAAGGTGAAACCGGCCCCTTCGACAACGTTGCGCCGCAATCGCGAGCGGCTCGGTTTGTTGCTCAACAATCGCGGGCGCGGCCATTGGGACGATCGATTCTAGCATCGTTTCGTCTCACGTCTCTTCAACAAACCCAAACCATTTCGACAATATTTTCATTGGAGTGGTGCAGCAGGCTCTTGGGAACAGTCAAGATTTCTTTGATTCCAGGCGCGGGCAACATACGTAGGCAAAACTTATCCTGCCCCGTGGCAGTCATGATCTAAGCTAGGTGCGAAAACTTTCGGGTGCTCTCTCGTACTATCTGGTCGAAAGACCTATGCTGCAACTCCGCGAAAGGCGGGCGACGATAAACGGCCGCAGGATATGGATCTTTATGCCCCGGAAAGAGAAAGAATCACTAGTCAGAAACGCGGTTGAGATTTGAGCCATTGGATGGGGACCGACTCGAGGTGGCAAGATGTCATCGCGGTGGAAGAACTTGAGCGGATGGGATTTCACGCTGACGATATAGTTGCTTTCATCGGCGATGGGGCAGGTCCTTATTTGGCGCGCTTGGGCGGAACTACGAATCGGGACGGAGATTAAGGGTGCGAACCACGGATTGAAAGAGTTCTGGGATGCTCCAATCGACGTACAACAGTTCGTGTACGAAACTTTAGGTCGGACCGGAGCAAGACTGTGGTCTCGACCGGTCGCCATGTCCATCGCAATCCTTAGGGGCGGCAGCAATGGCACCCTTGTCCCATTGAAAACCTCGTGGTCGGCTTGTATAACTCTGAGCGGTATCGATTGCCCGACACTGCTCCCAACCAGACACCGCCGCCCAAGCCTCGCCGCTGGACGATCGTCGCCGCCGGGCTTCTCCTTCTCGCATTAGCATTGGTTGTCATCTACACCAGTCGGGGCGCGTTCTTGAGCCCGCTGGCGATGGTAGTCGTCGCTGCGATTGGACTGGCAGCCCTGCTCTTGCAACTGCGGCTCCATAAAGATTTGACCGATCAGATCCACGCGCCCCTGTGGCTGAATGTGTTGGGACTCGTTTTTGCGGTCAGCGCGGTAATAGCCGACCTCCTGCACTTGCACGCGAATCTGTTGATCTTAGCCGCGCTTGGAGCGGTGGTGTGCTTCGCCATTAGCGGCGTGAGAGTGATTCAAGGGATCCGCAGGCAACGCAAGTAGTGGAACTGCTATTCGAAGCATGCGGACGCTCTGTTTCTACGGCTGTCGATTCTTCAAGAATCGATCGAACCATTCGACGGTCCGTTGCATGGCATCGATCTGATTCTCGCGTTTCGCAAAGCCGTGCCCTTCGTCGGGATAGTAATGCGAATCGACAACCTTTCCTTCCTGCTTCAGGATCGTTTCCGCCTGCTCCGCCTCTTCCTTGGGATCGCGAATATCATTCGTCCCCTGCAGGATCAACAGTGGCGCTTTGGCATTCTTGAAGTACTTGATCGGCGACGCGTCTTCATATGATTTGCGATCCTTCACTGGATCACCCAGAATCGACTGATCATACTGCTGCAGCGTCGGCTCTTCATGTTCCTGCTCAGTGAGCCAATCGGTAATGCCGAACAATTCGACCGCTGCGCCCCACACATCCGGAGTTCTGCCGATCGCAATCATCGCCATGTAGCCACCGTACGATCCGCCCGTGATACCGATCTTCGCCGGATCAACGTATCCCGTGGCCGCAAGAAAGCGCGCAGCGTAGACCTCGTCCTGCAGATCGCCTCCACCGAGATCCTTATAGTTCGCTCGCTGAAACTCCATTCCGTAGCCGGTAGAACCGCGCACATTAGGCGCGATGCAAACGTATCCCCGCGACGCGAGGGCAGCGGCTGTCTTACTGAAACTATCCACCGTTTGGCCTGTCGGCCCGCCGTGTGGAAGCACAATCCCTGGGTTCGTTCCATCCCGCTTCAAGTTGAAGGGCATCCACAGAAACGCGCTGATGGTTTTGCCGTCAAATGTTTTGTAGTGCACCAGCTGCGATGCCGGAAGCCTGGAGGGATTCAGGCTGGCCACGGCCGAAAATGTGAGCTGTCGCGGTTTCTTCGAAGCGATGTCATAAACCCAAAGATCTGCCGGCTCAGTAGAACTCTGATGCGACACCAGCAGCCGATCGCCCTTTGGCGAAAATGCGTGCGGATTTCCATCTGGAACGGTAATTCCCTCAGGGAACGTCACCTTCTCTTTGTGGCCTGACTTGCGGTCGACGACAAAGATGTTCGTGCGTCCATCCGCATTCACCACGTAGGTGAAACTCTTGCCGTCGGGCGAGAAATCGCCGCCCCGCGCCTCCCACTTCAGATCGGTCACCCACGTCCGTTGTTTCGTGGCAACGTCCAGCAGCGCGACATTCTCGTAGCCGCCTTTCTCGTTGGAACTGACCAACAGAGTCTTTCCATCCGGAGAAACCGACGATACTGAATAGAGGATGTCTCCCTGATGCGGAGTAAGGTTCTCTGTGTTTCCGCTGGCTACATCGATGCGGTACACATCGGAATCCGTGTGCCCGGCATTGGCGCGGGTCGCATAAATCGTCTTTCCATCGCGGCTCCAAATGGCGCCAACCCATTCGCGATTGCTCGTCTGTTCGTCGGTAAGCTTGTGGACCTCTCGAGTCTTCCAATCAAGCAGGGCGATATTCACGGCGGAAGCCGATTTTGGCCGGTATTCGAGCGCGATCATGCTTCCATCCGGGGACCACTGTGCGCCGGTTTCTGAAATGTCGGGTGTGTTGGTGAGATTGATCAGTTCCCCGCCGTCCCTCGACACGGCGAACAAATCGTAGAGCTCACCTCCGCCGAAATCCTGATCGAAGACGATCCACTTCCCGTCCGGCGACCAGACCGCTCCCGACTGCCGATCTTCCGATTGCAGAAGTTGAATCGGGAATCCTCCAGCTGCAGAAACCTTCCAGAGATTCAATCGGCCTGTCAGGTTGGTCGTGAAGACAACCTCTGTCCCGTCCGGTGACCACGCTGGACCAAAGGTACTTCGCGTGTAGTAGAGCTGTGCGATCGGAACCGGGCCCGCCGTCGGATTCGCAGCCGACACGACACTCTTTGGATCGGTGATTTGGCGATCGTCAGGCGAATCCACCGCCCACAGAAATGAAGTGAAGCAGCCCAGCACTAGCAAGGAAGCAAGTATCCGGAAACTAGATGCTTTGAACATCGTCGCAATGCGCATCGGTCACCTCCACGTGCTGCGTCACTATTTGAATTCCACCGCAACTCTCGATTCGACGACTACAGGTTCCCCATTTATGCGATACGGATCAAACTTCCACCAGCGCAGCGCATCCATCGCTGCCCGCGCCAGCAGATCGGGACCATTCAGCGGATGCATCGCGATCACAGATCCGTCGCGCCCAATCACAATGTCGAGCGCAATGACTCCTTGCAAATTGTCCTTCCGAGCCTCTGGCGGATACACCGGCTCAACCCGATGCACCAGCAACTTCTCCATAACCTCAGCGGCGACTTGCGCCTGTGGTTTGTCCGTATCAGTCACACCAGCGTTCTTTAGGCTAGACTCCAAGTCCAGCCAGCCACGATTCCATTTCCACCACAGCGCGGCGGCTGCGAGCACGATCACGACCAGCACAATCGGTGCGAGGAACCTCAGTCTCCTTTTTGGCTTTCGCGGTGGCCGTGGACCCGAGGAATTACTTCCTTCTTGTGGCGTGGCGACTGCTTGTTTCGCGATGGTCGCGGCAGGTGGTTGCACGGTCGTTGTCTCTGACTCGGAGCGGTGCTCTTTTGCCCAGTCGCGGATTATCAATCGTTGCGCTGGCGACATCGAGACGAACTCCAATCCGCAGCGCAGCTCATGCTGGTATTTCACCGTCGCGCGGGTCCGAAGCGGCTCCGTCGACGTAGGCAGATTGATCTCAAGTCCGACGGTCTCGCCGGGAACGAGTTCGCCGGCAATCACGGCCGCAACTCCGCGCTCGCCCATGTTCGTCGATCGTCCCGGCAGCGTGTCGGGAATGCCGGAGCGCAGCACACTTATGTCCACTGGCATCTGCAGCGGAAACCGGGGCACACGCCTGCGCGATGGCCCATTCCAGCCAATCATTTGTCTGTCCGCTGCCATCGTTGGACTTTCGTTGGACACGTCTTTTTCGACCCGGCCAGAGATGTTCTTAAATCCGTTGTCATTCCGAGCGGAGCGAGGAATCTGCTGTCCTCTTCGCCATCACTGCTTGTCGAAGCCAGCGGCGCCAGCGGCGTACCGAAACGAAAAACTTCAACCGTGACGCTTCAGTTCCGTGATCTCACTCCCCCGAGCAAACAGCGCCACGCTTGCCATGCCAATGAACAATCCGTGCTCCACCACGCCCGGCATCTCGCTCAAGTCTCTCGCCAGGTTATCGGGATCGCGGATCTCCCCGAAGTGGCAGTCGAGGATGTGATTGTTCTCGTCGGTGACGTAGGGTGTTCCGTCGGGATTCTTGCGAAGCTGCACGTCCGCCCCCATGGCTGCAATCCGCTTCACCACCAGCGTTTGAGCGAACCGGATCACCTCTACCGGCAACGGAAACTTTCCCAGCCGTTGCACGCGCTTCGATGCATCCGCCACGATGACCAACTGCTTCGTCGCTGACGCGACAATTTTCTCGCGCAGCGCTGCGCCGCCGCCACCCTTGATCAGTCGCAACTCGGGATCGACCTCATCGGCTCCGTCAACCGTGACGTCGATCTCCTGACAATCGTCGAGTGTGATGACTGGAATGCCAAGGCTCAGCGCCAGTTCCTCGGACCTCAGCGACGTCGGAATCCCGCGGATGCGAAGACCTCGCTTCACCTTCTCGCCTAACAGCTTGATGAAGTAGGCTGCAGTTGATCCGGTGCCGAGGCCGACCACCTGGCCGTCTTTTATGTATTCAAGACTCGCTCGTGCCGCAGCTTCTTTTTCCAGGTCGTTCGCCATTCGGGCTAACAATATATCGTGTCGGCGGCCGGCGTGGGATGATCGGAGCGACATTCGCCGCGCCGGGGTTGGGGATCGCGTTGTATTTTCAGGATTTTCCGGGCAAGACATTGAAGACAATAGAGTTATTAGAGCGGATCGGTTTGCACTTCGTTTCCGGGCATTCTTGTAAACTATTGATTCCTAGAGGCTTGCTTTTAGATGCCTGCCGAGATCTACGCAAATTCTTGAAAACATTGGACTTAATTACAAAATATTGAAAACTAAGGAGTTGCGCTGCAATTTTCGAGTGCGATGAAGTTTCCGAGTATCCAGACGAGGTGAGCTAGCCCAAGACTTTTTCTGTGTAAATGAGGTATCCGGCTAGGGCGAGACCTAACAAGACGGTTAACACCGTGACCAGGTCGAGCACAAAACCTGCCGGTTCAAAAGTGCCTGCGTCTAATTGCGCCCTTGTCTTGCGGTATCGAAATAGTCCCGCAATCACCAAGGCGACTCCAGCAGCAATAGTGCCTGAGCCGATCCACACTGAAAATCCTGCCGTACGCAGTCCGTGGCCTTGCAGCGCGGTCAGCTGCCTTATCGCGATGGAGAAACGGCCGATGGCGAAGCCGAAGACGACGATCGCCGCGCCGGTGCGAACCCAAGCCAGAAACGTGCGCTCGTTTGCGAGATGGTCGCGCGCGCGATTTGGATTGATGTTTTCCTGATCTGGCATGGGTGCAGAGTTATTTTGACAGAATCCCAATTCCTACAGAGGTTAAGAGCGTGCGGCGAGAACCTGTGCCGGCTATCGTCCGTACGGAGTCTGTATCGCAGCGTTTCTTTCGCTCCTTCGGAGCTTGGTGTCTTCCCACTTTCACACCCACAGCTTGCGCTGTGGGCTGCATTCTTTCGCCGCTTCGCGGCTGGGTTCCGCAGCATGTGAAACCTGATTATTCCACGGCGTTCGCGATCAAAGCGCCTGCGCCTGCCAGGTTCTTGATCAGGTCTACCGGGACTCCGTGGCGCGTTTGCAGGTAGTCGGGATCGTTGTAGGTGACCGACACTTTTCCATCGGCGCCTTCTGCTACCAGCGCCTTCAGCGGGAGATCGATGGCCAGGCTGGGGACGGCGAGCATCAACGGCGTTCCTCCTTTTGGGCTTCCGAAGATCACAACCTTCGTCGGAGGCATCTTCAGTCCGACTTTTTCGGCTTCGCCGCTGTGATCGATCACCGCAAAGATCTGCATTCCTTTGTCGCGGAACGCCGCCTGCAATCGCTTGACTGTCTCATCGACTGAATATTTGCTCGCGACGACTACCAAACCAGTTCCCATGCCTCACCTCTCCCGCCGACGCAGCCCAAGCCAATACATTCTATCCCGAGCACTTTGCCCTCTGGCTCAGCCCCCCATGTGATAAGGTTTCTCATTTGAGAAGGCGCAGAATGTCTTCATGGTGTAGGGTCCTCATACTCGTTTTCTGCTTGTCCCTGGCGGCTTCGGCTCAGTCCCAGACTCCGTCACCAAATAATACGAATCCCACCCCCACACTGAGAACCAGAGCGCAACTCGTGGTGGTCGATGTCGTCGTCACCAACAATAAAGGTGAGCCGGTTGCGGGACTGAAGAAAGAAGACTTCGAAGTATCGGAAGATGGGAAGCCGCAAACGGTCTCAGTATTCGAGGAGCACCGCGGCGCGCCGCCGACACAGATCAAGCTTCCTCCGATGCCGCAGGGCGTTTACACCAATTTTCCGGTCACCCGAGCCGCGGACTCGGTGAACATTATTCTGCTGGACGCGCTCAACACGCCTTCTTCGGATCAGTCCTACGCTCACGCGCAGATGCTGAAGTATTTGCAGACGATCCCTCCTCGCACCCGCGTAGCCATCTTCACTCTCGCTTCGCGGTTGGTCATGCTGCAAGGCATTACAACCGATTCGTCGCAACTGCTGGCGGCCCTGAATAGCGTAAAAGCGGGACCGAGCCCTTCTGCCCTCCGACCCTCGACCGTTGAGAGCGACGCCAACCAGGGCCGGGTCGACTTCATGACCAGCGAGGCTCCCCAGCCTGCCTCGCCAAACCAGACTCTCGCGCAAGCCGAGGTTGATCCCATCAACGCCACCAAGCAGTTTCTGAGCGACACGGAGCTCTTTCAGACCGAGAGCCGCATCGGCATGACGCTAGAGGCATTACAGCAACTCGGCCGCTATCTCTCGGGAGTACCCGGACGCAAGAATGTGATCTGGTTCTCTGGATCCTTTCCGGCCGGCATTGTTCCTAATTCTGACCTGGTCGATCCATTCAGCGCCGCCGTCAATTTCAAGGAAGAAATTCGCAAGACTACCGACCTGCTGACCACTGCGCATGTTGCACTCTATCCAGTCGCTGCCGAAGGGCTCGTCTCGGACAGCGCCTTTCAAGTCAACAACCGGCAGATGAGTGAGAAGCGGGGAAGTATGGCGATGCAGGACACGATCCAGCAATCGCGCGCCGCAAGCTTTGATCTGGATGCCAGTCACGCCTCGATGGAGCAACTCGCCAAAGATACGGGCGGTCAGGCTTTCTACAACACCAACGGCCTGAGCGAAGCTCTCACGCGGGTGGTCAACAGCGGCTCGCATTTCTATACGCTGGCCTATGCTCCCACCAACGCGAATCTGGATGGCAAATACCGGCACATCCAGGTAAAGCTGGCGAACGGCAAAGATTCGCTCGCGTACCGCCGCGGCTATTACGCCGACGACGTGAGCACGGCCCTTTCCTCCGGTCAGAAGCAGAGCACCGATCCTCTGCTGCGACTCATGGGACGCAATATGCCCGACTATACCCAGATCCTTTATAAGGTCATGGTCCAGCCATCGAATCCGCAGCCAGCCGCGGGTGCCCCTCGCGCCGGTAGCAACTCCGAGATGAAGGGGCCGATCACTCGCTTCGGTGTCGACTTCGCCGTTGCCGCCGAGGACTTGCGACTGGAACAGGCTCCGGACGCGGTCCGCCACGGCGCCATCGAGGTTATGCTCATCGCCTATGACCGGGAAGGAAAGCCACTGAATCTGGTCGTCGGGCGAAGCGAAATTCAAATTCCAGCGAAAGATTACCCGAACGTGCAGCGGGGCGGCCTGCAAATCCACAAAGAAATCGATATACCGCAAGGCGACAATGCGTTCTTACGGACTGGCCTATACGATTTGAAGTCCAACAATGCTGGCACGCTCGGGGTCCCCTTGAAAGTGGTCGCCAGCCCAATCAACCGATGAGCAACTGATTTACGGAGGTGGTTAAGAACGAAACATGAACAAGGTCCACCGGTTTTCACTTCCTCTCCTGTCTTTTGCCCTAATCCTCATCCTTTTTCCTCGCACAGCGCATGGTCAGTCGACCTACGAACCTTCTCCTGAGAACCTTCAGGCACGGCGCGAATTTCAGGACATGAAATTCGGCATGTTCATTCACTGGGGCGTGTACAGCGTGCTTGGTGACGGCGAGTGGGTCTTTCACAATCGGAAACTCACGGTCGATGAATATAACCGCTTGCCCATGTTCTTCGATCCTGAAAAATTAGACGCTCAGGCATGGGTCTCGCTGGCCAAGGCCGCGGGGATGAAGTACATCACCATCACGTCGCGACATCACGACGGTTTCGCGATGTTCGATTCAAAGGTCTCCGACTGGAACATCGTCGCGCGCACACCTTATAAGAAAGATCCGCTCAAGATGCTGGCCGACGAGTGCCACAAGCAAGGCATCAAGCTCTTCTTCTATTATTCGCAACTCGACTGGCACAATCCCGACTATTATCCGCGCGGTGCCACGGACTGGAAAAACGGACGTCCTGATCACGGCGACTTCAACGCCTATCTCGACAACTACATGGACGGCCAACTCACTGAGCTACTCACCAACTACGGTCCGATCGGCGGTATCTGGTTTGATGGTATGTGGGACAAGCCCAATGCCGACTGGCATCTCGACAAGACTTATGCGCTGATTCACCGCCTGCAGCCCGCGGCGCTGATCATTCCGAATCATCATCAGACGCCGCGTCCGGGTGAAGATGTGCAGACGTTCGAGCGCGATCTCCCCGGGCAGAACAGTGCGGGATTCAATACGACTTACATCAGCACGCAGCTTCCGCTGGAAATGTCGAACACGCTCAACGAGAATTGGGGATTCAACATCGGTGACAGCCACTACAAGAGCCCTGAGGAGGTCGAGCGTGAGCTCGTCCGCGCCGCGGGCAACAATTCCAACTTGCTGATGAATATCGGACCCTATCCGAATGGCGAAATCGATCCGCAATTTCAGACGCGATTGCGCGCTGTTGGCGAATGGCTCGCAAAACATGGAGATTCGATTTACGGAACGCACGGCGGACCGGTTCCCCCGGCGGACTGGGGAGTCACCACGCAGAAGGAAGGAAAGATTTACGTTCACGTGCTGAACTGGGCGTCCCCGTTGCTGGCTCTGCCACCGATCCAGGGGAAGATCGCTTCGGCGCATGGACTCGTGGATAATCAAGCGATCACCTTCACACAAAACGCGGACGGTGTCGTGTTGAAACTACCTTCTCCCGCACAGAATGAAACCGACCGCGTTATTGTGCTCACGGTGGGCAAGGGGAACTGAGCGCTAGCGCGGAACGCGAACCCTGCATCGTGATCGACCCCAAGCCGTTTGTGGGGGATCCCGCCTAATCAAAGGTAAGTAGTGCAAGCTGATCGCCGGAATCTGCACGTACTTGGGTGAATGAGATTTTACTGGGTTATTCCTGGAGTCCCGAAGAAGCGTTTCAGTTCGGAGGCAACTCGCTCGGGCGCGCCCCCGCGATCGGAATTCCAAGAAGCCGCGTGGCCAAGGCCTGCAAGTTCGACGCGCTGTGCACCGGGAAGTCTAGCTTGAAGCTCATCCAAATCGTGCCTCAAATATCTCGGACTCTTGCCCCCTCCAAGCAATAGTACTTTGCCGCCGATACTTTTGAATCGGTCGACCTCTCCGGCCATATCGACCACCAATTGCATGTCGTGATGCATCGTCGCAGCTAGAGTCCGAGTGGTCTCATATCCACTCGGAGGATTCTTGTCTTCGGCCTTCATCATTACATTGGCCAGCCACTCCAGGGCGCGGCGAGGCACGAGGTTCAGGATTCGGGGTCCCATTTGCGAAGCCTTCATGGCTGTAACCAGTGCAGCAGCGATCTCTCCTTTCGCCATTTCACACTCGAAGCGGAAGAAAGCCTGGGACGGAGTCCGAAGGTCACCAACAAAAAGTGGTGGCTCAAATATCGCTGCTTTGTGCACCGCTGGAAGTTTGAGAGCGGACTCCAGGCAGATGATCGCTCCAGCACTGAGCCCAAAGATGAAATGGGCGCCTGTTTGCGCCAGGAGCGCATCGATGTCTTCCACGTCCGTGTCGATATTATCGGCCTTTCCGATCGGACTGCTTAGACCTCTGCCCCGTCGATCGACGAGATAAACGGTGAACTCATCGGCCATGGCTTCGGCCATCTGCGTGTGGTTATAACCGGATGACATGCCTCCGTGCACCACAAGAACACCCGGCCCGTGTCCCAATCGGAGATATCCGACGACCCTCCCACCGGTCGAATTTGCATACGCAATCGAAGGTTGGATTTTGGGGGAGCGCTTGTCTTTGAAGTTTGAGACGGCCACTCTTCGATTCCCGCTACGCCTGCGATGCTAACAGTGTTAGTATTTACTAACAGTGTTAGCCTGTCAAATACGCAGCGACGCGAAGGTCCCGGCATGAAGAAACGAGTTCATCGAGAGACAAATTGGCTGAGTCATGGGCATTCTCGCCCAGGAATAACGCGGGAAAAAGTGACACGGGAGGCGATCGCGATTTTGGATCGCCACGGTATTAGCGGTTTGACCATGAGGGATCTGGCGCGGCGTTTGAAGGTGAAGGCGGCGTCGCTCTACAACCATGTGCACGATAAACAGGACCTGCTGACGCTCGTTGCCGACTCAATTTGCGCTGACTTGCAGATCAACGCGGTCCGCGGGTGGCGAGAGTTTCTCAAAGAGACCGCGATTCAGTTTCGGAAAGTACTCCTGTCGCATCGAGATGCAGCCCAGATCATGGCTGCAACTGCGCCGGTTGGTCCCAATCGGTTGAGGTTGATAGAGTCGGTTCTCTGTTCGCTTATTCGTGCAGGGTTCACGCCTGTCGATGCAATTGACGCAGCCTCGGTTCAAAACTCGTTTGTCGTGGGCTTCGTCCTGGATGAGACCCTCGGCAATGCGGAGATCCCAGAGGGAGGTCGCTCGATCAAACAAAAACCAAATTGGTTAAAGTCGCTTCCTCCAGACCGGTTTCCGACGATTTCGGCTCTGGCACATGAACTTGCCGATACGGGATCAGACAGACGTTTTGCATTCGGAATACACGCCTTGCTCGACGGGTTCGAAGTGAAGCTTCACATGAAGAAGAGAGGTGCTTCGCGTCGAAAGGCCGGACTTCCAAGCGCAGCGACACCATTTCGGGGTCAGTTACGTTGAGGAATTCGGCCAAGGCTAATTGACCGGTTGTGGCCGGCCCTACCGAATGTCGCTGCGCCGGTGGACCTGGGCGCGCCGGAAATCGCGAAATAGGAATCACTCGAGCGAGAGCAGAGCGCCAAGTTGAACCACCTTGTTGGGGAACTTCACCAAAGTAAAAGAAGCAGCGAACTCGCGTTCGCTGCTTCCGGTTTTTGTCGTTCTGGTACTTCGCCAAACGTCGTTACTGCAACGCTGCAACCGACCCAGTGCAGGTCGTATCCGAAAGACCCGCGGAGGTCGAATAACGAACCACAGCATCTTCGTACGAGCAGAAGGAACGAACGCCAGTCTGGTTGTTAGTGACAGGATTCGCAGCGACCTGATAGCTCGTCGTCGGCGGTCCACCAGTGGCAGCCAGCGTGAAGGTGTATCCACTCTTCGTGCCCGTGCTCAGCACGTTGTCAATGAAGCAACCGGTTGCAGTCGTAGGCGTGCAAGTACCGACTGGGCTGCCGATGTTGGCCAGCGAAGTGGCGAATCCAACGGCCGGATAAGCGGCGTTGTATGAAATTTGAGCTGTGTTGATGCTGCGCACTGAGCCCACGGCAGACGATTCGTTGGCCGACATACGTGCGCGGATCAAGTTTGGAATGGCGATCGCTGCGATGATCAGGATGATGGCCACCACGATCAGCAGCTCGATCAGGGAGAAGCCCTTTTGTTTCCTCATGTTTTTCCTTTCGGCGGATTTTTCGCCCCAGACTACCCTGCCGAAGATGGTGCACATGAGGCACCAAACGGGATTGTTACTTTCGTACCCTCGCGTCTAAGATCTAAACTCTTTGTTCTCAGAGCACGCACAGAGTTTCTCGTCTCGTGCCCGTCGATGGCAGAGCTCGTTGATGCAAAAATCTGGCAGATCGAATGACAGATCTTGTCAGCACCCGAAGTGTCTGCGATCACTCAATCATCATGAGGGAGCAGGTGTCCTAAGACGGGTTGCGGCTTCGTCCGCCAACTGGACACCTACCTGTCGAAACGTCCCTGGTTACAACATCGACCATCGAACCGCCAGTTGTTATGCCACGCTCGAAACCTAGAAGTGAAATCCGAGTTCAGCAGTTAATGACCGCGGAGTCACGTAGTGCGTGCCACTGAAAGTTGAGAGAAAGTTGTACAGCACATAGTTATTGGTGATGTTGATGGCGGTGAGCTGCAAGCTGATTTTGTATTTATCTCCGTGGAACAGATTGTCCTGTCCGATGGAGAGGTCGAACACTCAAAACGGGGAAACGGGATTCCGAGCGCAATCGCCTTGACTTTGACAATTGAGGCTTGAGTTGAGTGATCCGGGCCGGAGACTTCGAGCCGTTTGTCCTGGGATGTATGGTCAACGGCGTGTGAGGATTCCGCCTGCGCTGACGTTCGCGCCTCGGGCGAGAAGAACGTGGAGTTGCTGTTCACCGGCATCGATGTAAGAACCGTTCAGCATTATTTGCTCACCATTGTTATCGCAAAAAATCAAATTGAAGTGATCGCCTCGAATCTCGCTACCCTTAACGGACGTTAGCTTCTCTGAGGGGAATTTGTTTGAACCGCTCAGTGCTATCGTAGCTTGCAGCGGCATCTTACCGAGGCTCCCCTTTGGCGTTTCAAACGTAACAAGTTCCGCTTGCGTCATATCTACCGTGACTGTGACCTCGCCGGGGTGATCTGGTAGCTGAGTTCGCGTTAACTGAAGGGTTCCCGAAAAAATCCCCCTCAACGCAGGAAGTTTGTTGGCGACGAAACTGTCGCCGGTCGAACATTCACCGCGTGCGGTTGCCATAGTGAAAGTGTAGTTGCCGGACCATTGAACCGATTCCCGATCGGGTATCCGTCCGCTAATCGTCATCGTGTACGGCGGTTTCGAACTGAGCGCGGTCAGGAGAAACGTTCCATCTGCAGCGATTGGACCCTTCAGAAGTGGCTGGACGCCCGCTCCCACCCCGTTGGAGCAGAGGAGTTGAAAGTTACCTTGAGCGAAAACTCTATCTCCAACGACTCCAACGGTTACGGTCAGCCAAGGTCTTCTCTCTGGAGAGTTCCACGATCCGGTCAGGAGCCAGTTGCCATTGATCGTGCTGGACTCTTGCGCAGGACAAGGGAAGCCGCAAAGCAAAACGATAGTGGAAAAGTGCAGCAGCACTGACGCTCGCATGACTCCTCCGAATTGAAGCGCTCCCAGGTTCCGGAATTATATCGCCACGGCGGAGCGCCCGGATCTAACTGTTGAAGAATCGCCATTTCACTCAAAATGCCCGGACCGGATTCTGAGCGTTTACGGCCTGTTTACAACATCCTAAGGTTGGCGTTCATTGGCCCAGTACTCGGAGCGCGCTCTTAGCACCAAGCCCTCTCGCGGCTCGCGGAGCCGGACGCGTATCGAATGTGGTCCGGGCTTCGGCTGTTTGGGTTGGAAGCTAAGCAGATAGCGACCGTGGATACCGTTGGTAATGGATGCGAATGTGGCATCAAATGTAGTCTTACCTTTGAACCTTCTATCTTCACCCCCCATCACCGCTGCGATGTCCTGCGCAACGTTCTTGCGCAGGGTCCCTAGGCCCGCCCGAAGCGGG
>Ga0209060_10001479_pt1 | contig 25696 bp, 20 predicted proteins | sample Coa_R1_8_FD_187155 | JGI IMG/M metagenome (GOLD analysis project Ga0209060, IMG submission 187155) | Surface soil microbial communities from Centralia Pennsylvania, which are recovering from an underground coalmine fire - Coalmine... | ecosystem: Environmental > Terrestrial > Soil >...
CCGAACGTTTCCGAGCCTGTTCTATGATGCTAGCAGTCAGGCTCAATTTCTAGCGTGTTTTGTTTATTAGCCCATCCCATAATTATTGTCTAACGTGTTACATATTTTGTCATCTGCATCTGCCAGTTGTTCATATACCACTCGCCCAGCCCCTTCGTGCTGTCGGCAGGCAGGGCATACTGCCCCCAGTGAATAAACATCCCGTTTTAGTAGTTGAGACGCGAATGCGCCGGGAAACTGCCGTACGAAGGGAGCGCGCATTCCTGGTCCATCGGCTTCCGGGCGCAGCAGAAAGACCACCTTCCGCACCAGCAAACCATGATGCTTCCCCACCATCATATTGTAACCCATAAACCGTTCGGCGTCATCGGCTTTGTAGTTGGATTGCAGCTCCAGATGGGCGATATAAGGAGGATCCGCTTCGACGACCAGCACCTTGTCGGGATCGGCGGAGACGGTGGAGAGGTCGGTATCGGTGATGGTGACACTGCGAGCGGGCAGTCCCATTTTTCGTATGGAACATGACTGGATCAACCTGTGCCGTGAATTCCATTTTCCAATGGTACTTCCACAGCAAAAGCGACTGCCTGTTCCCAGAGCATGGCATGTCCCTCCTCCCAGGCAACGGCGAAAGCGGTACCTCCCAACGCGGTACGCGCTTGTTCGATGCGCGGAGCGAGTTGGGCCTGTGTATGGGGAGGTTCGGGCATGCCAATGTTTGCCCGCAGACCATGCGTGGCTCCCAGCAAACGCACTGCGGCCTCGGTTTCAGATTGCTCCAGCCTCAAAGCGGCCCACTCTTCCAGACATAGCACGACGCCCTGTTTATCGCCCGCTTTATACAATTCACGCAGGCTCTCCCCCAATAACGCGCGCGCCGATCCGTAATCCCCCTCCAGGCGTGCCAGCGCTCCCAGAACTCGGGAGGAATGGGCGATCTCAGCCTTATTTCCAATTTCTTGAGAGAGACGTAATCCCTCTGTAAGCCATGTGCGCGCCACCTCCGGCTCTCCCCGATTCACTGCGAACTCACCCAACTGACGTGACATTCCCGCGATGCCCAGCTTGTTGCCTAATTCCTGAAAGAGCGACAGACTCGTTTCTACCCGCGCCTGCGCGGCATCGTATCGCATCTGGGCGAAATCTACCATGGAGAACGCATAGTGTGCCCAGGCAAGATCGGGCTTATTTCCAAGCTCTTCACAGAGAGACAGGCTCTCTTCCAGATAGGTCTGCGCCACCCCAAAATCCGCACACAGGGCGGCGACGATTCCCAGATGATTGAGCGCCCAGACGACCCTGGCTTTGTCTCCCAGCTCCCGGAAGATAGCCAGGCTCTCCTCGACTCGCGATCTGGCCTCTCCGAAATCCGATCTCCTCAGGGCAATCCAACCCAGGTTATTGAATATCACGGCAAGCGGATGTCTATCCCCAAGCTCCCTGCGGATCGCAATACTCCGCGCATAAAAAGCGCATGCGGAATCATAATCGCCGAGCGACGCCGACGCATTGCCCAGATTGGCGAGGCAAGATCCGACACCTGGCCGGTCACCGAGCTGTTCGGATACCTGAAGTGCTTGCTCGTAGCGCTTCCTGGCGGACGAAAACTCCCCCTGGCGCTCCAGTATAAGCCCCAAACCTTCCATCGCTCGGGCGCACGACGCGATGGGCGCCTGTGTACTGCCTCTGGCGAGTGCGATCTCCAGTTGCCGACGCCCTTCAAAATAGTCGCCCCGAATCCACCAAAACTGCCAGAGCGAGGCCGTAAGCCGCCAGCCTGCCTTAACGCCCGCTTCGTCCTCGCCACACCGCGCCATCGCCATCCGGAGATTGTCGTACTCGGTCATCAGGCGCTTTATCCAGGCCTTCTGCCCGGGTCCCGTTAACTCCGGCCTGGCCCTTTGAACCAATGCCAAGAACCAGTCACGGTGTTTTGTCTCGATCTCATCGATTCCTTCACCTTCCAGGAATTGTTCTCCGGCATATTGGCGAACGATCTCCAACAACCGGTAGCGTCCTTCTCCTTCCTGTTCTCCCTTCTCGTATGTGACCAGGGATTTGTCTACCAGGGCAGTCAACAAATCCGGAACCTCGTGTGCCTCTATTGCATCGCCACCGCATACCGTCTCAGCAGCCTCCCGAGTCCACCCCCCGGCAAAGACCGATACGCGCTGCAGCAACATCTGTTCTGGCCTGGAGAGCAGCGCATAAGACCAATCCAGCGTCGCCCGCAATGTCTGCTGGCGTGACTGCGCCGCCCGGTTTCCCCCGGTGAGCAGATCCAGTTCCTTATTCAGACGTGCTGCTATCTGCTCGACCGTCATCGCTTTGATACGAGCCGCAGCCAACTCAAGGGCAAGGGGTATCCCTTCTAATCGAAAGCACACCTCAGCCACTATCCGTGCATTGCTTCCTGTCAGCAGGAAGGTCTTCTGCACCGCCTGCGCCCGCTCTACAAACAACTGCACGCTCTCATAGCCTATCAGTACCCGTAGCAAGGTGGATCGTGATTGTGGAAGATGGGCGGGGTCGGGAATGGTCAAAGCAGAAACGGGCCAGACCAGCTCCCCGGTGATGCCCAATGCCTCCCGACTGGTGGCTAAGACTCGCAACTCCCCGCACTCCTGCAACAGATGGGCCACCACCTGAGCGCTCGCCTCCAACACATGCTCACAGTTGTCCAATACGAATAGGAGACGCCTGGTACGCAAATGTTCTGTCACACTCTGCAACGGAGTGCGACCTCGCTCCTCTCGTAGCCCCAACACAGAAGCGATCTGCTGGATCACCAGCCGGCCCTCCGAGAGCGCCTCCAGCGCCACCAGCCAGACGCCATCCGCATACTCTCCAACAACCTCACTCGCCACCTCTCGCGCCAGTCTGGTCTTGCCGATCCCTCCCATCCCCGTCAGCGTCACCAGGCGGGAATGTCGTAGTTGCAGCGCCACCTCAATGCGCTCGTCCTCACGTCCCACTAACTCCGTTATGGGATGGGGAAGGTAGCCTTTGACCATTGGGGTAGCGACGACTTCCGCAGGAACCACTGCGTGCGTGCCCACTCTCTGACTCGCTTCGGAACGCAATCGCTGGTAAAGCGCACGCGTCTGCTCGTCGGGAACCGCTCTCGGATCCTCCTTGAGAAAGGCGACAAACTCTCGATAGACCTGCAACGCCGCATTGAGGTCGCCCTTCTTCGCCAACGCCTCCATCCAACCCCGACGCGCCGCCTCCTGCCAGGCATCGATCCGAACTATCTGCCGATAGTAAACGGCGGCAGCATCGTAATCTCCGCCTGCCACACACGCTTCCCCCAACTTCTGCAAGGCTTGCAGGCAGTTCTGCTCACGCGCTGCACGCTCCTGCAGCACCCACTCCTCGTTGCAGCCCTCCAGCAGCGGACCCCCATACAACCCCACCGCCTGCTCCAGATCGGGGAGGGTCCCGCCGGCAATGGCGGCATCGAAACGCAGCAGATCCACCTCCGCCCCGGTAAGGTCGAGCATCAGGGTGTGATAATCCGGAGACTGCAGGCGGTTACTCTCGGCTGCCAGAGCACGGCGCAGTTCGCTCAAGACCGGACGCAGGTTGGCGAAGGCCTGGCTCTGATCCACCTCGGGCCACAGGGTTCCCGCCAGCCACTCGCGCAGGACGGGTCGGTTCGAGCGCAAGGTGAGCAGTGCGAGCAGCCAGAGGGGCTTTCGGGAGCGCAGTGGGGGCAGGAGTTGCCCCTGCACGCGCACCTGCAGCGGTCCGAAGAGAGTGATGGCAAACGCATTTGGAATACTGTCCAGTATGGGCATGGGCGTCCTCCTTCGCGAGCGGATCGCTTGAGCGGGTGGCAACAAAGAAAACCGATCTCAGGGCAAGTTTCAAAACAAGATTTCGGGAGATCGGAACGCTTTTCCTCTTAGAGCCGAATGGTTTGGATAATTCTGGGGCGGGATAATGGGGATACCTTCCAAGGGACGTTCTGTTCAAAGCCGGGGCTGCAATTTGCTGCAGAAAGGAATGAGATCATGACTGACCTAAAATCGTCTATCACTCCCCTGCCCGCACGCCTTCGCGGAAGTTATCATCGAAGTCGCCGGTTATTGATCGGCATTCGTTTGCCCATGTTCTGTTTCTCAACCCCTGACAAAGGAGAATATCCCATGAAATCGTTGTCATCCATGTCGAATCCTCTTGATTTCGTCCCCGACGAAATACCATTCGATGTGCCCTATGGGCTACCGATCTCACTCGACCAGGCCCTGGCGGTTATTCACGCCGCCGTGGCAGAGGCAAGGAATCGGAATTGGAAGATGAATGTGGCAGTCGCCGATTCCGGTGGGAACTTAGTTGCCTTCCAACGAATGGACGGCGCGATGCTTGCCTCCATTCAGATTGCCGAACACAAGGCGCGAGCCGCCGCGACCTTTCGGCGTGAAACAAAGGTCTTCGAGGACGGGATCCAACTGATGCATCTCAACTATCTGCTCGCCTTCGACGGAATCATTGCGTCTCGGGGTGGCATTCCACTGATCGAGCAGGGCAAGATTATCGGCGCAATCGGTTGTTCGGGAGGGACCGATTCGCAAGATGAGGTGGTGAGCAAGGCAGGCGCGGCAGTAATGGACCAACTCCCGGCGAGGAACAGATGATCCGGATCTCAGGATCGCGCTGTAGCGACGCATGGGGCGAGGGGAAAGCTCGCACCTGTACAAAGGAGAAATCATGACAACAGTGAACGCACCTACCAAACCCGCTTCAATGGAGAATCCCATGACAACTATGAACGCACCAACGAAACCTGCACAGATTCGCCTGACACGGCGCTCACCCGCCTATTGGCGCGTCACAATCGACAACCCGCCGATCAACGTCATGGGCCCGGAAATGGTCCGAGAGTTCCAGGATGTCATCGACGCTCTCGAAGCCGACGAAGAGGTCCGGGTCGTGGTCTTCGACAGCGCGGTAGAGGACTACTTCCTGAATCACTCGGATTTCATAGCCAGGCTCGAGGACCTGACCTCACTGCCGCCCGGTCCGACGGGCCTGCCGCCCTGGCCGGACTTTCTCGTGCGTTTGACTCGTGTGCCTGTCGTCTCCATCGCCCTCATGCGCGGCCGGGCCACGGGCAACGGCAGTGAGATCACGCTCGCTTGCGACATGAGTTTCGTCAGCCGCGAAAAAGCTATCCTCTCGCAATGGGAGGTGGGCGTGGGGATGGTCGCCGGCGGCGGCCCCATGGCCCGGCTGCCCCAACTCATCGGCCGAAACCGCGCTCTCGAAGTGCTCTTGAGCTCGGAAGATATCAGGGGAGACCAGGCCGAGGCCTACGGTTACGTGAATCGCGCCCTGCCCGACGCCGATCTAGACGCGTTCGTAGAGGCGCTCGCGACCCGGATCGCCAGGTTCGACAAATGGGCAATCGCCAACACCAAGCGCCTCGTCAACACCAGCCTGCCGCCGGACGTCGAGCTCGGCGCCGGGTGGGATGCGTGCATTGCTTCGCTCGGGCGACCTGCCGCTCAGGATGGGATCAAAGCGCTGATGGCGCGAGGCTTCCACAAGCCGGGCGATGTCGAAAATCGGCTCGGATACTACCTGGGCCAAATCGGCTAGGCCAGCGCCCGCCGCCATCCTCAATGTCGAGGAGGTGAGGATGGCGGTGTTCGAAGCCAATCCTGGGGTACATGTTTCGAAAGTCTTTTTGGTCATCGAATTGATCCTGACATAGGACGGCAAGCCGTCCTACACGCTGTAGGCGCGCCTGTCGCGCCGCTCAAGCGGTTCCGGGTCATGGATCCGCAGAATGGGAAGACTTCTTTCTTGAGTGGGTCGATTCCCTTCGTCAGGACACAAAATACACGATAGGAGCCATCCATGAACGACGTACAAAAGGAGCCATCAATGAACGCGGTACAAGTCGAACAGAAGAGCTATGAGATGCCCCCGCGCGAGGGGTTCACCATCGCACATTTTCTCACCGTTGCCGACATCGACCGGTCGGCTCGCTTCTATGAGAAGGTCTTCGGCGGTCGCATTCTGAGCAGAGGCGACAGCGAAGGCGCGCCCGCGTACATTCAGATCGCGAATACCTGGCTCCTTGTCAACGTCGGGGGCGGGCCGACCCCCGACAAGCCGTCGGTAACGCTCAGCGTCCCCGACCCGGATAAGATCAACAGCTTTATGAATATCCGCGTTGCGGATATTCAAGCGTGCTATGAATTGTGGAAAAGTCGAGGAGCCGAGTTCATCACGGAGCCAATACCCAAGTACGGCGAGATTCGCTGCTACATCCGCGATCCTGACGGTTATATTATCGAGGTCGGACAGAGCACCGAGCTCAAGTACGGTTAGCGCTCGACTTTGAACAGTCACTTGCTCTGACAGCGAAAGGAGTACCAAATGGACGGCACAAATGCACTGAAAGAGACCACGCGCGTGACCGCGCCTGTCGCGTCGAACACGCTTAGTGTGAACGTTTTTACGGCTCCGGGAAAGACCATGGTCGGCGAGCGGCCAAAGCCCTTCGGCGAAGCGTTCGGCTTTGACCCTATCACGTCGACTTTAATCTTCGGCGAGTACGACGCGGTGCTGGTGGACGCAATGGGGACAGTGGCTGAGGCCAAGGCTCTCGCGGATTGGGTCGCTCTACACAACCGCAACTTGGAGACCATCTATATAACGCACGCCCATTTCGATCACTTCTACGGTCTGAGCATTCTGCTGGACCGTTTCCCGGGCGCTCGGGCGATAGCAACGCCCAACACGGTGAACGCCATGGAGTTGTCTTTCTCTCCCTCCGTGAAGCGGTTGGCCCGTCGGCTCTTTCCCGGGCAAGTGGCCACCAAGTTGGTTCCACCTGAGCCCTATGAGCACGAGACGTTCACTCTCGAGGGCCACGAACTGCGCATCATCGAGCAGGGCCGCACCGATAGTCCCGATTCGACGTCTCTACACGTTCCATCGATCGGCCTGATCGTCGCTGGCGACGTTGTATACAACCAATGCCGCATTTACGTCGGCGACACCACCCCCGAGAGCCGAAAGAATTGGATCGCGGCGCTAGACCGGTTAGCGGCGCTGAACCCGGCGATGGTTGTCGCCGGTCACAAGAAGCCTGGCGCGCCCGACTCCCCCTCGGCGATCCAAGATACCAAGCGTTACCTGCAGGACTTCGATCGGGTGCAGAAAACCGCGACATCCGACCAGGAGCTGTTCGATCAGATGACGGAGCTATACCCGCATTGGGTAGCCAATCAGTCGTGGTTGATGTTCGGATTCCCGCAGCCATAACCTACATCAACCGCGGCTTCCACAAGCCGGGCGATATCGAAAATCGGCTCGGATACTACCTGAGCTAAATCGGCTAAGCCGGCGCCGGAAGCGGTTCCCAATTCCGTCAGGAGAGGCGGCGCTCGCTGCCGGCGGCCCCGCGCCGGCAGGGCTCTCCGAGAAGGAGCGCGCCGTGTTCGACGCGCTCAGGAGCTATAGTTAAGAAGGGGAGCTCGGCCTACGTCACGATGTTGACCGCTTCTGCCGGGTTCGCTTATTATTTCCATGAAGCCCTTGACTTAGAGCATACTCCAAGTTGGTAAACTATACCTTGAAGGCGAAGGGGGGTAAAGGGAGCGACACGGTGTGTCGCGAACCGACGATAAAGGAGCAACCGAGATGACAACTTCGGAACTCAAGGGGAGAGTGGCTCTCATTACCGGAGCCAACAAAGGAATCGGCCTGGAAATCGCCCGACAGTTGGCGCAGAAGGGATGCACGGTGCTCATCGGCGCAAGAGATGAGCAACGCGGGCGGGTGGCGGCTGCCGCCTTACAAGCGCAAGACCTGGATGCGCGCTTCCTTCAGATCGACGTCACCGATCGAAATACGATCGATAGAGCGGCTCAAACCATCCAAAAGGAGTTCGGCAAACTCGACATTCTTATCAACAATGCGGCGATTGCCATCGACAACGGACCGCCGAGCGAACTGGATAGGGAGGTTCTGCGCCGCACCTATGAGACCAATGTGTTCGGCGTATTCGCGACGACGCAGGCGATGCTTCCCCTGTTGAAGCAGTCGGAGGCGGGCCGCATCGTGAATATGTCCTCGGGGCTGGGCTCACTCACGCAGGCGAGCGAGCCCCATGGGAGCCATGCTCGGTTGCAGTCACGGGAAGCCCTCGCGGCGGGATTGTGTTTGCTTTACCTGGATCGCCTGGCGCAGCGTGGGCAGGTCGTCCCTCCGGTAGGGAGCCGTCTGAATCTCCAGGTAGGCCATCTCCTCCATGATGGCCGCATTGAAAACGCTCCCGGGCGGAGGAGGCGTGGAGTTATCATAGGTGAACTCCACGGAGAGGCGCGTCCCCATAGGAAGCCTCAGAGGGTTCGCGAATGTGTAGGGCCGCTGCCAGTTCGCGTTCCAATCCGAGATGGTGAGCAAGGACAGCCGCACGCCGCCTGGCAGGTCGGCCACGGCCTTGACCGTCCGGCAGAGCAGGTGTGCGTGTGCCAGAAGGCTGAACGCCTCGACATCCACAGGGAGCGTAAACGAATCCGTGACCACGTGTTTTGTCTCACCCGGCCGGATGTAGAGGTTGCTTGCACCGAGCGCAACGGTCGTCAGAACCGTCCGCGGCGGCTCCTTTGCGAAATAGAGGCCGATCCGGAACTCAGCCCGTTCCGGCTTGCCATCGGGATGAAGCCGGAGGAGCACGACCAGATCGTCTCCTTTCCTGACCAGGATTCCAACGCCCGGCGGCAGTGCTGCGGCGGGCGTTCCTGGCGCCCACTCACCGAAATTGTCCGGAGAAGGCAAAATCTGGCCGACCATCGCGTTGTAGCCGCTGCCGCCGAAACGCGCCGCCATCCTGCGCGCCAGCCCCGTAGAGTCCAGAGAGAGCATCGCCATACGGGTGATGCGGGGGGAGTCCGGTCGAAACACCGCCATGCGGAGCCATCGGTCTTCGGTCAGATGCAGCGGAAGAACGAAGCGGTGATAGATGTCCGGCCCATCCGAGGCGATGGGAAACGGGGTGCGCAGCTTCACCACCAGGTCGGGAGCGCCCTCCGGCCAGGCATCGGATTCCTGATGAGGGACCGAGGAGGGAGGCCGCACGCGCCTGCCCTCCGGCGCGCCCTCCGCAGCCCATCGCTTCAGCACGGCGATCTGTGGATCCGTCAGACGGCGGCTATTGCGAAAGGCAACGCCTCCCGCATCCGCGCTCCAGGGAGGCATAAACCGCTTCCCGGTGACCAGCGCAATCTGGCGCGCACGCCGCGCGACTTCGGTATAACCGACCAGGGAAAAGGGCGCACCCTTGCCCGACTGATGGCACTCAACGCAGTTCTGCCGCAGGATCGGTTCGATATCTTGGTAGAACGTCAGGCGACCACCGTCCGCGACCGCGCTCCGGCTCAATGCCAGCAGCAGCAAGGCAGACAGGAGAGGTCCCTTTATCAAGCCGGCATGCATCGGGATCGGCATCTAAGGCTCCTTGCTTTCAGGAGAAATAAAGCAGCCGATGCAGGGCGTCCGCGCCACCGGAACGGCATCCCCCCGCAGCAGCGCGTCGAGCGTCAGACGCAGATCCTGCCGGTTTGGTCTGTGCCGTATCTGGCCAAAATCGATCACCCGGTCGTCAATACGGCCCCGATAGACGATCTCTCGATTCGCCCCGAGTACCACCGCTTCCGGCGTCACGTCCGCCCCGGCCAACCGGGCCAGGGAGTGATGGGGATCCAGGAGCGCCTTGCAATGATATCCGTAGTCATGCATGTGCTTTCGCACGGCCGCAGCGTCCGCGCCCGGATCGACATAGACGAGATAAAATGCGACGTCTTTTGGTCCGTACTTCGCCGTAATCCGATTGATCTCCGGCGCGTAGCTGTTCGCAATCGGGCAATCGGTCATGATAAACAACAGCACGGTGGCTTTGTGTTTGCCCTGTTGCAGGGGATTTAGCTTCCTGCCATTACTATCCGCCCACTTCTCTACGGGTCGCACATCCAGCATCGGGTGCTCAACAGGAGCAGGAGTGAACAGCATCCAGAGACTGCAGCCCAGTATTCCTAACATCTGCTTTTCCGTACCCTTTCCGCGCTTGCGTTACCGCTTGCTTATCCCATTGAGAGCGCCTAACCAACCCTCCCTCCGCCTCGTCTTCTCCTTGTGGAGTGATGCGGGCGGGACGCCCGCGCTCCCAGGACGATCCGGTTCGGTTAGGCACTCTTATTGGTCTGTTTCCCCTCGCTAAACCCTCGGCGTCTGCACCGGCGTGCCTTCGGGCTGCAGGGCAAAGGAGGTCATCATCTCATTGTCCTCATGGTCCAGGATATGGCAGTGGATCGGGTAACGCGCGCCCGTCAGTTCGTTGGTGACCGGATCGGTGAAGGAGACGCCTGGCGGACTGTCGAACCGCATCTGGATCATCGTGACCATATTCTTATCGGAGCGTATCGTGTCCTTCCAGCCGGTCTCGTTCGGATCGGGTGGCAGTGTCTCCCCGGTCAGATAGAGATACGTCCCGTTCGCCTGGACATCGATCGGAGGCGGCAGTTGTGGAATCGGCGGCGCGGTCGGGTCGGAACCCGTAGGATCCCAGAATTTCCCGCTCAATCCGGCCTTGCCGCTCCGATAGCCCAATCCGGCATTCAGGAGCAGTTGGTTGCCATTCATGTCCACTGCGATGTCCTGCGCCATCGGATCATACAGGGCCAGATCGTTGTCGAACAGGTACTGCTTGACCCCGCCCCAGCGTAGAGGCGCATAGGGCTTGGTCGGATCGAGCGGATGCGGAGCGACAGGCTGAGAAGGGTCGATGCTCTCGTTGATGCCGGGACCGATAAACGGCATCCGGCCGATCACGATGAATTTGACCAGATGGACATGGATCGGATGCGTGTCGGGCGCCAGATTCAGCATGCGCCAGCGCTCCGTCGTGCCCGAAACGGGTTTGATCGTGGCCGCGACTTCAAAAGAGACATTGTTGATCAACAGGCCGTTTAAGCCGGAACTCAACTGCGTGCCGCCGAAGTCGTTCAGGGCGAGGTCGCGTGTCAGCACGGAAGTACCGACGGAGGGATAGGGCGCCAGCGGAGACGGCAGCACGGCGGCCGGCCTGGGTTCGGAGCCGCGAACCCGAAACTGCATAAGATCCGTGACCGGAGGAATCGGATTGGCATAAGGGTCTTGCGCACCGCCGTCCGGATACGGGGCGGCCCCCGTGTTTTTGAGGATAAAACTTGAGCCAGGCGTCGCTCCGGAAAAATCGACCAGTAGATCGACGCGCTCCGCGCTCATCACGATGAGGGATTGGTTGGGCTGCTGGAACACCACCGGCGTGGGCATCAGGCCCTGGTCCGACCCGATCTGCACGATGGAGGGCGGCGTCTGAACGCCGTAGGGATCTTCCAGATGCAACACCATCGCCCGCGCCGGGCAGGCGTTCAGCAGGCGGAAGCGGTACACGGTCCGATCCACATGCAGATAAGGACGGATCCTGCCGTTTACTATGCCCGTGTCTCCGAACATCTCAGGCCACCATGTCGACATGCCTCCGGGGGTCGCCGGGGGAACCTCATTGTAGTGGAGGCTTCCATAGCCCGGAATAGTCGGGTCCACGATGGGATTGCCGTTGGCGTCGAGGACCAGGTTGCCGCTGGCATCGGTCTTATAGACATTGAAGGTGCGGTCCTGGAGGATGAGCGGAATTTCGTGGTCCCGGGAGGGCACAAGCTTCTGACGAATCAAAGCAAGTTCATGGCGGTCTCGCAATAAGTACATGCCGGCCAACCCCCCGTAGATGTTGAAGCGCGTGATGCCTTGCGCATGGTCATGATACCAGAGCGTTGTGTTGGGCTGTGCGTTGGGATACATATAGACCGCATAGTTGCCGGCGGGGCCGCCCATGGGCATCAAGGCGCCATCCCGTAGCGTCATCGCATTCGGGGGGGCGTTGGGATCGGAGGTGAACCAGTAATCCGGCCATCCATCCGACTCGTGGGGGACTAACGCCCCGTGGAGATGTACGACCGCCCGGGTATCCGAGTAGAGGCGCAGTGGGAATGGCGTGCCGCTCCCGGTTCCCGGATCGAATGTGCCGTGAACGGAGTGATCGACACGGAACAGGTTCGATTTAGGCAGGTTATTGATCCACTTCACCACCACAGGCGTTCCCGATGTCGTGTCGAAGGTCAGGCCAGGGTACGAGGCTGGAAAGTCGTCGTTGAAGGTCGGTCCTACACCGCCATATCCAAACACCGGTGTCGCGACGCGGTGTCCATTCAGATCCCGTACTCCGAGGTGAGACTGAAACGGAAACATGCCGATCTCGTAGTAGTCCGCTCCCGGATAGAGGGGGGATTCTTGAGCGGAATAGGCCGGCAGGATCATCAGTCTGTCCTGGAATAGGGGAAGCGCGGGGTAACCGGGAGGCAGCGGATAGCCAGGCGGTAAATCGGGCGGGGAACCCGAGCCGTCGGCGAACGCCCTCCTGCCTCCCATTCCTTCCGATGCCATCGCAGCCACGACTCCGCCTACGGCCAGGGTTGCGCTCTTAACAAACGCACGGCGAGTGATTTTCGAATCCAATTTGACCGTCCTCTCTCCAGACCGCAACGCGGCGGTCTGAGTAGAATTTGACCCACTTAGCGGGTTCAAATGGAGCGTCAAGATGCCCGCCTCATTATCGCAAAAACACATGCTTCTGGAATGCGTACGAACCAGGAAAAATACAGAGGAGAGCAAAACTTTCGTTTCAGCCGAAAAAGAGCGGCAGAGCGCCATTCCCAACTCATATTTTATTTCTGCTTCCCATGAGTTCACCCCGACCTGAATGTTGATCGCTAACCTTCTCAATACTTGCATTTTCCTCAAACAATATGCTATCATAGAATTATCATAGAATTGAATGAGGAGGCTACCTTGCTCTACACGCGTAACATTCACCCACTCACGGATTTTCTGCGCAACCATAAGTCGCACGTTGCCCGCTTGAAAGAGACCAAAACGCCGGAGATCCTCACCGTGAATGGCAAAGCGGAAGTCATCGTTCAGGATGCAGAGAGTTATCAAGAGATGGTCAATCGCCTCAGGCATATGGAGACCCTTTTAGCCATTCAGGAAGGGCTTGCTTCTGCCGAACGTGGAGAGCTAAAAGATGCGACACAGGTCTACGAGGAGATGAAGGCCAGGTATGGCATACAGTGAATTGATGGGTGTGTAGGAAGTCGATATGGAAAAGCAGGAACTGACATCAAAAGAACCGACAGAGTTTACAGGATATGACGAACTGTAAAGGATTTTCACCCAGAAATCTCCGCTATATGCGCTCGTTTGCCGAAGCCTGGCCGGATGAGGCAATTTTGCAACAACTTGTTGCAAAATTGCCTTGGGGACATAATGTGTGCCTGCTCGATTACCTTGATACATCGGAGGAGCGTCTCTGGTATGCTCGCCAGATAGTGGAGTATGGCTGGAGCCGAAACGTCCTGGTTCATCAGATCGATAGTAAACTCTATCAGCGTCAGGGAAAAGCCATCACCAATTTCGAGCGGGCGCTCCCTGCCCCGCAATCGGACCTAGCCCACCAGTTGCTAAAATCCCCCTACAATTTCGAGTTTTTGACGCTTCAACAAGACGCCGAAGAACGGGCATTAGAGCAAGGGTTGATCGAGCACATCCGTCAATTCTTGCTCGAACTGGGTAAAGGATTTGCCTTTCTGGGCAGCCAATACCACATCGAGTTCGATGATGAAGACTACTTTCTTGATCTCCTCTTCTATCATGTCAAGCTTCGTTGCTATGTCATTATAGATCTCAAAAGTGGGAAATTCCGTCCGGAATACGCGGGAAAGATGAATTTCTATCTGGCAGTAGTAGATGATTTGCTCCGACATCCCGATGACCATCCATCCATCGGTCTGATCCTATGTAAAGAAAAGAAGGCGCTTACAGTCGAATATGCGCTACGCAACACTGCCACCCCCATTGGGGTATCCGAATACCTCATCACGGAAGTATTACCGGAAGCATTGAAGACCAGCTTGCCCACAGTTGAGCAATTGGAAGCAGAATTGATGCACCGTGAGGGGGAGAATATAAGAGAGTTTCAGAAGACTAATCCATAGCAAAAGGACGAGGAGAATGACCACAATACCCTACCTCAGCATACGCTCTGCTCTGAAGTGGTTTAGCATGGCGGTGCTGTTCCTGTGGGCAACCCTACCATACCCCAAGTATCGTTAACGCTGGCTTCTACTATCATCAGGGCTTGGTGCGCGCCACATACCAGGAGTATCAAAAAGGCAAAGCGCTGTTACACGGCCCGGATGGAATGACGGATGCGGAAGTAGACGCTGTATATCGCAACCTGATCTGGTTGCCGACGAGAAATTAGTCAAGGCGGCGCCCGAGCTCAATGAGGCCCTGGGAGACAAATATCTTATTCTAGGTCGTCGAGGTTGGCTGAATGCTTACTACAATGAACGTGGCGGAGCCGTCTTGACAACCAGCCCCTTCGTCTTGATACCGGACATGCCGTGAAACGGTATCGGCATTGCCTCAAGGGCTCTGATCGTCTATAACGCGGACACGGGGTTGTTACACGGAAATCTTAGCACGCTATCGGGAGAGCGAATTCGCCTGTGCTTGAGAGCTTCAAGCCAAGACGTCAGAGACTGTGGTGAGTTTTCGTATGGCATTGGAGACAGTAACTTTCTCAGTTTTGCTTTCTACAGGAACCGAGCGGGTCTGCGGCTAAGTTACATATTCCCGGATCGTATCCGCGTGACCTTTCTTATCAAGCGAACGCACTCCTTTGTACGGTAACCTTTCAATTTACGCTTTGTTTAGAGAGTTTGGACTGTGGTATAATCCCACTGTGTGATCAGAAAGAGGAGGTTTGTAAGATGATACTTACTCTGGACGTATCGCTCGAGACGATACGGCGCGTGGAACAAGCAAAATCTCAGGGTGCAAATATGGACACTCTCTTATGTCTGGCGCTGGAACAGTGGTTTAGCACTAGAGAGCAGGAAGCTCCTTCCACACCGCATGTTCTTGCTCCTCTCGCGGGAAAATACGAAGGAGAATCCTGGGAGGAGCTTCTGACAGAGATACAAAGGAATCGCCAACAAGAGGCCGGTTCAAACGCTGAAGGGAAATGATGTGTATCTGCTGGATACCGATACCGTAAGCAACTATCTTGATAAGAGGCGTGGAAATGAGAAGTTGCGTCAGCAGATCGAGCAGGCATCTCCTGAAACCATCTGGATCAGTATCATCACTGTCGAAGAGATATAGAGTGCGGCTTTCATTTCACACTCCTCGCGGCGGGAGGCTCCGCATATCATCGTCACACGGTCTTGGTTACTTCCTGCTCGGAAGTCATCGGTTTCCCGAGGCAATTGCTATGTTGACGCTCAATACGAAAGCCTTCCCAACATCAGGCAATACCTTCGATAGTCTGGGCGAGGCGTACATGGTGTCGGGCGACCGTGCAAACGCCATCAAGAACTACGAAAGATCGCTTCAACTTGATCCAAAGAATGCAAACGCAACGATCATATTACGACGCTTGGGTGAAGAAAGACCTTGACTGTGGTGCGAGCCCCTCCGATGTTAAGTTCCACATACCCCGATAGACTGCGGCTTACCTTTGACGTTCCTCGCGGCGGGAGCCTTCTTCATTTGTCGTCAAACTGCCGGAATCCGCAGAGGGTTTCCCACCGTGTATTGCCGACGTTGACGCCGGAGTGAAGGAGCGGTATACTACAGATAAGCAGAGAGCAGTTATTGAGCAGCAAGGAGTAGGCGACGATGGTGAATGAGAAATGGGAGAGCCCTTCCGGCGGCAAGCCGATGGTGGCGAACAAGGCGATATTGCGTCAGATATTAGAGGCACAGGATCGTCAGAATGGGTTTGTCCCCAACCCGACCGCAACACCGCAGAAGGCTCGCGAACGGATGATCGCTCAGGGCGTTCGCCCGGAAGACAATGCCTTCTCCTGTGAAATTCGGCGGATGCGAGAGGGAGAGTAGCCGCGAATGATCGTTCTGCTTTGGGACGCCAGCGCACTCGCCAAACGGTATGCGCCGGAAGTGGGCAGCGATACGGTGGATGCGCTGTTTGCGGCGGTCCCGACCGCACAAATGGTCTCTTCAGCGATCAGTTATGCCGAGATTTACTCCATTTTGCTCTGCAAGTTCAATCGTTCCGCCATTGATCGCACGGCATTTGATGTCGCCAAGTCCTCTCTGCGTACCGAACTGATCAACGATCCTGATTTCGTTCTATTAGCCATAGACGATACCGCATTCTATCGTGGAATCGCGCTGATGGAGACGCATAATCTCAATGCGACGGATGCAGCGCTGCTTGTCCTTTTCCAGTCCTATATCCAATCCTTCGCACCTGGCAGTGGCATCACCTTTCTACTGGTCGCGGCAGATGAACGTTTGGTACGAACCGCGCATGCGGAGGGGCTTCGGGCGGTCAATCCGGAGACGCTACCTGCGGCCAACGTGCCTGCCTATCTGGCTTCGCTTTAGCCATAGTGCATCGTCAACGGAAGCGCATCGTGTTCATCAGTCTGTCAGTGGGAGCCCCTACGATGTTAAGTTACAACCACCCAGACAGATTACGGCTTCTCTTTGATGTTCCACGCGGAGGGAGGCTTCGCCATTCAGCGTCAAAGTGCCCAAACCCATAGCGCGAATTCGAATCCACTAATTCAGAAACATCGCGGCCTGGTGGTAGTTCGGGTAGGCAGGGCGAGAAGGCTTCTGTACATGGTTCTTCTTGAGCGCATTCATCACAATCTCAACCGCCTTTTGAAGCTGAGGATCGCGACCGTCTTTCCACGCCTTCGGATATAGCTCAACCTCGATATCTGGCGTGACACCGTAGTTCTCCACATCCCGGGTACCGTTCGGAGGCCTAAACCCTGAATTTGGCACGCTAATCCCCCCGCCATCCATCAGTGACAGGCCACTGAGGACCATCCTCAGACCTCCCCAGGTGCGCTTTCCGATCAGTGGGCCTAGTTTTGCAGCATGGAACATCCACGCCAACGCATCGCCGCCGGAGCCTGCGAGTTCGTTGATGATCATCGCCTTCGGACCTTCGATGACGGCGGCAGGCAAGCCGATGTCGTCGCCATATCGTTGGGTGAAATGTGCCATTGGCGACCGACTGAGGCAGTTAATGATGTAGTCTGCCATGAAACCGCCGCCGTTGAAGCGTGCGTCAATGACGATACCCTCTTTGCCGATCTGTGAGAAGTAGTCGCGGTTGAAGCGGGCATAACCATTCAGATGGGTGTCGGGGAGATAGACATAGGCCAATCTTCCGCCGCTCATCCGATTTACCTTGCGCCGATTGTCCTCGATCCTGGCCGCCTCCCTCAGATCATTCTCATTGCCCACAGGAGTCACAATCACTTCGCGCGCACCGAAACCATCCGGATGCGGTCCGACCTTGAGCCGCACCTGCTTACCTGCCGTTCCTGCGAAGAGGCGATACGATTCTTCGCAGGGAGTAATTTCGTGGTCATCAACGGCAAGCAGGTACTCGCCGACGGTCACAACGGCTCCTGGCTGTGTCAGAGGGGCTACCAGGTCGGGGGTCCAGCTCTCGCCGTTGTATATCCGCGCAAAGCGGTACCGACCGTTCTCCACCGTAAAGTCTGCACCCAGCAGACCGATATTTTCATTCGATTGCGCCGTCGCTGGCATATCGCCTCCACTGGCAAAGACATGGCTGCTCGTTAGCTCACCGAGCATCTCTGTAAAAAGGGCATTCAGGTCCGCCCGGCTGGCGAGGCCGTCCAGAAAGGCGGCATATTTGCGCTCCGCCGCCTGAAGATCGAGCCCATGAAAGCCCGGATCGTAGAAGGAGTCCCGAATGTAGCGCCACACCTCGTGATACATCTGCTTCCACTCGGCGCGTGGTTCGACGTAGGCTTCCATCGCTTCCGTTTTCAGCGCACCTTTGCTCGGTCGAGGAGGCTGTCCTGTCGAAATGATGTTCCATTGCACCCTCTGATTGTAGAGGAGTTTTTCGGCATTTGGCGAGAGTAGAAATGTCGAAACGTCCTCAAGGAACGCCTCCTCCTTGCGCGTCGTGAGTTCGAACCGATGTATCGAAAGTGAGGGCTGCCCGAAGGGGAATAGGATGTCCTTGCCCGACGTCAGATAGAGCGTCCCTGCCTTCCCAGCCATTAGCCCCAGGTAGTTGCGCGCCGGGATAGGGAGCGCCACGATCCGCTGATCCAGGCGGTCCAAATCAATTTTCACATTCGAAGCGGCGCTCTCGTTTTTGTCGCCCGTTAGCGCAAGCGGCGAGGGTACACCATTCTGCAATACCGCTGCGTAGATGTGACGCGACACAGGTCGATTGAGGCCCGACATATCCGTTCCCGATACAGTAAGTCCGATGTCGGTGGTGGCCGTGAAGTAGAGATATTTGCCGTTGCGGTCGAAGACAGCCGAGCGAGCGTCGCTCATGCCATCCGTTATCTGAGTGCTTTGTGCCGTCTCCAGCGAATAGATGAAGATGGCGGACATAATACTCTTCAGTTGACGCGCGTACGCCAACCACCGACTGTCGGGCGACCAGGAGGGTGCGAACTGGAAAAACGGTACTATGAACTCTGGATTCGTCGCAATCAGGACAGGCGTTCCTTTCACGATATCTACGTACCAGAGGCGCAGACGGCTATCGTGGAATGCGATTTTCTTACTGTCCGGCGACCACACGGGATCAAAGTAAAAGCCAGGATGCGCGCTTAAGGCAATTTTCTTTATTTCGCCAGAGCCATTGGGATTCCGCAGGTGCAGCTGGTATTCCCCGGATTCATCCGAGAAGTAAGCGATCCACTTCCCATCGGGAGACCAGGCAGGATCGCGTTCCATCACACCGGGAGTATTCGTAAGGTTGCGGACTGTTCCATTATCTGCCGCCACGGTGAATATCTCCCCACGCGCCTCGAAGACGGCTTGTTCGCCGGACGGAGAGATTCCTGCAGCCGCGATACGGCTTCCGACATTCACAGGATGCGGGCGAACCTCTGGGAAGTCGTCTGGCAGGTGGATCGTGAGGGCGTGTTCCTTTTGTGACTTCAAATCGAACAGGTGCAGCGAGCCGAACTGTTCATAGACAATGGCATCGGGGCCAGCAGAGGCGGACTTGAGGTCGAATCCATCGTTTTGCACGACCTGGCTCACCTTGCGGCTATGCGTGTCGTAGGCAAAGAGTGTGGTCGCTCCTTTACGGTCGGAGAGAAAATAGACCCGGTTTCCGACCCACATCGGGTTGAAATCGTTGGAGTTCTCGCGCGGAATCTTCTCGATACGCAGATCGGCAAGGTTGACGAGCCAGATCGGGAAGGCCTGCCCGCCGCGATACCGTTTCCACCCCATCGGCTGCGCCGTCCCCCATTGTTGCATCGGCACGTATGCCAGCCGCTTGCCATCGGGCGAGTAACTGCCCATCTGTGCTATCGGCAGCGGCAGGGCGTCCACGACCCCGCCTTTCACTGGGATCGTGAAAAGGCGTGGAGCGGGCGTTTCACGGTAGCGCGTCGAGCCGAAGAGTATCCACTTACCGTCCGGTGACCAACCGACCATACTTTCATTTGCGGGATGATAGGTCAGTCGCCTGGGCACGCCGCCTGCTGCGGGCATCACGTAAACATCCCTATTCCCACCGTAGATGCCGGTGAAGGCGATCTGGCTGCCGTCCGGCGAAAAGCGGGGATCCGTCTCGAAGTCCATGCTGGTCATAAGGCGTTTTGCCTCGCCCCCACCGCGTCCGACGCTCCAAAGATGACCGGCAAAAGAGAAAACGACCTGCGTCCGGCTCACCGTCGGGCTGTGGAACAGAAGGGGAGAAGATTTCTGCGCTTGGGAGATGGTTGGGATCAGCATAAGCATAAAGGCAACGAGGCCAATAGGATGTAAAACAATCGGGCGGAGCGAAATCGTTCTTGTCGAGAAAGTTGCGCGAACCAGCGCGCTTTCCCTGTTCTTTTTCATGTTCTTTCCCATGGTGATCTTGGTGTTTCGCGGCCTACAGCAGTAAAGGCGCCGGGACTCAATCCTTGTTCGATACAGGCGGAGCGGGTTGATCCGGGACGCCGAGAATGCTGATGATACGACGGCGGCGTTCCAGGGTAGGCGCGTTGGCATGCAGTGGCTTGAACAGTTCCAGTAATTGATGCTTGAGCGTCTGGAACTCATCGGTAGTCAGGTAAAGAGGAAACCATCTCACCATCACTTCTTCTGGAAATCCGTCTTCTCGTTCGGCCAGGTACGCCTGGTAGATATAGGTTATTCCGCTGAGGTAGCCTATAGTCCGGCTAAGATACTCCTCGTGACCGGCGTTCCTCACGTCCTCTAGCGACAAGAGCGTCGCTCCCGGGCGCACAGCGTAGGTCTTCTCCACGGTTCCCCGAATGCGCGTCTCCTCGACCACCATTAGAACGTCGGCAGTAGCGAGCTCTTGGATATGCCGGTACAGAGAAGCGCGGGGAATGTCCGGGAGGAGCATTGCTATCTGTTGTGTGGTAAGCGCTCGTCCCGCTATCGCCAGAATAAGTCGTGCCCGGACTGGATGGGTGATGAGGTCGGCTTTTGAAGTCGGCATGAAAATCCCCTTGACTAATCTCAATTATGATTATAATCTCAATATTGAGATTTGTCAAGGGACAACAACGATGTACGGGCTAAATAGTCCGTTGACCCGTAATCGGTCTATTCTGCTCAAGCGTATTTTAATCCGCAGGGTAAGACCGATCGTTCGGTCTCGGGACTGAACGACCTGTCCTTTGTAAATAACGACCTGTCCTTTGTAAATGTGGTTCGAGTCCTCGATGAGCGGCTGCAGGACTTGAACCTGTGATCTCGTGGATAGATGGCTTCAGCAGGAGTGTGGGCGGAAGTTATGCACAGAGGGGAGGCGGGACTATACCTGTCTCAATCTTCATGCATGCGGATGGTTTCGGCGAGATCGAGGCGGCGGATGCGGAGCAGACCGGGAACTTGCGCCAGAAAGACGACGAGCACCGCGCCGCCGACGGTCAGCAGGTAGGTGCGCGGAGAGGTCGCCGGGGAGAGGTCGAAACTCTCGCTCGACTTGGCGGCCATCAGATAACCGGCGGCAACGACGCCGGGATAGACCCCGGCCAGCGCGCCGAAAAGGCCCACGAGCAGGTTCTCCAGCGTGACCAGCAGTGTCAGACGCCCCATGCTGAAGCCCAGGGTGCGCAGCGTGGCCAGCTCCCGGGTGCGCTCCCAGAGCACGCTGTCGGTCGCGGTGTAGGTGACGGCCAGAGCCATCACCAGGCCCAGCATATAGAGCAGTGAGATGAAGGCGTGCGAGAAAGACGTCAGCGTTTCGATCTCATGCGCCAGTTCGCGCCGGGCCTGCACCAACCCGACGCCCTCCGTCCGGTTCAAGCGATTTCGCACCGATTCCATGTAGCGTGGGTCGACTTCGAGCAGCGCGCCGCTGATGGCGTCCGGCGGCATCTTGAGCGGGGCGGCGAAGCGCGCTTGCAGCTCCTCCAACCGCATATAGAGGGGATATCCGATCGGCTGCTGGATGAGCGCGCCGGCATGGATACGCGTGGAAGCATGCCGCTCCTCGGTGTTCTGGGTGTACTTCAGAGACAGCAGGTCGCCCGGCTCCGATCCCAGATCTTCCGCAAGCGTGGCGTTCATCAGCGCCGCGCCGTGTGGCGGCGTCAGAGGCCGGCCTTGCGGTCCGGGCAACTGCTGCAACCGTGCGTTCGGGATCACGCCCATGGCGACCGTCTCCTTTTCGTGACCGTCATGCGTAATCCGGACGGGGATCTCCAGGGTCGGTTCGACTCGCCGCACGCCCGGCCACTGGCTGATGTCGAACAGGATGGCCTGACTCCGCTCCGGCACGAAGGTGACGCTGAGGTCGTAGCGCTGTATCTGATGCAGGAACAGGTTCAGGGTATAGTCCAGGCTGTCACTGAGGGTGCCTGCGATGATCATCAGGATGACGGAGACGGCCACACCCGAAGCGGTTCCCAACGACCGCAGCGGGCGGCGGAGTAGGTTCCGTAACGGCAGGGCCAGGGCGAGCGGAAGGCGCCCCGTGGCAAAGTGGCCGCCGCGCATGGGCGTCTCGCCGCGCATCGCCTCCGCAGGCGCGATGCGCGCCGCCTGTTGCGCCGGACCGAGCGCCCCCAGCACACAAGCGAGGAGCGACAGGCAGAACGCCACCGCCGCGACCTCCGGATGCGCATCCCGCTGGAAATACGGCATGTGCAGGAACTGCTCGTAGACCGAACTCAGCCAGAGGCCTAGCAGGTGGCCGAGGACCACCCCCAGGATTCCGCCGCCCGCCCCGATCACTGCGCCGACCTCCAGGTAGTGCAGCAGCACGGCCCTGGGGGGGAACCCGGAGGCGCGCAGAAAGCCGATCTGACCCCGCTGCGCCTGCCCCCAGCGCGCCAGCACCAGGGCCACCGCCAGCGCCGCCGCCGCCAGAAAGAGCATCGGCATCACGACCAGGAACGGTTTGTTCCCCTCCAGGCTGGCCTGCAGCAGTTTGTTGCTGGGCTGCTCGTCGCGCCCCATCGGTGTCTCGGGGCCATAGGCATGCAGACGGCGCGCGACGAGCGCGCCGACCGCCGCTGCCCGGCCCGGCTCGGTCAGCAGATCCACTTCGTTCATGGCGCCGACCATCCCGAGCTGCGACTCGACCTGCCCCTGCGCCACAAACATCACCCCGAACGTCTCCGGCAACGGGAGCGAAGACTGCTTGCTGGCCACCGGATAGATGTACTCCGGACTGGTCACGATTCCGGCGACGACGAACGCCACACGGTGGCCGTCGAACCGGGGATAGAGACGATCGCCGGGGCGATAGTGATTGGCGCGCGCGAAACTCGCCTCCAACAGGACTTCCCGACGCGTTCCGCTCAGGATCGCATGCCCCTCCAGAACCATAAAGCGGTTCACAGCGGGAAGGCGATCGGTGGGAATCGTAATCAGGCGTCCGATCACGCGCGGACGGCGTCCCCCCTCCTGCTCCACCTCCACATCCTTGACGATGCGCCCTTCGACGGCGCGCACGCCGGGCAGCCGCGCCAACTGGTAGGTGAGGAATCGCGGCGCGCTCCGCATCGCCACGGTCATGTCGGCGAAGCGCAGGCGGTCGTAGCTGATCGCATAGGAAGCCTTCTGGTTCAGATACGCCACCAGAAAGCTGTGGAACAGCGCGATCCCGACGGCCGCTACCAGGCTGATCGAGGCAAATTGCCAGAAGGCCGCGCGGATGTCGCGGATCAGTTTTCGATGGAGAAGGGTCATCGTGTCACTCACCACCGCAGATCACGGGGCACTACCGGATCGGGATTGACATGGACCTCGGCGATCTGTCCGCTCTGGAGACGCACCACCCGGTCCGCCATCCGGGTGATCTCCTGGTTGTGCGTCACCATCAGGACGCCGGCCCCGAGTTCTTTGGTTATGGTATGCATGAAATTGAGCACCAGCACGCCCGTCTCGTAGTCGAGATTGCCCGTCGGCTCGTCCGCAAGGATCAGCGCGGGACGCTTGACCAGGGCGCGTGCGATGGCGACACGCTGCTGTTCGCCGCCGCTGAGCGTGGCGGGAAAATGGTCGAGACGCTCTCCCAATCCCACGGCGGTCAGGACTTCGCGGGCGTCCCGCGGATGCGCCACCAGTTCGGCCACCAGTTCGACGTTCTCACGCGCCGTTAAGGTGGGAACGAGGTTGAAAAACTGAAACACAAAGCCGACCACGGCGCGCCGGTATCGGGTCAGCCCGGCTTCGTTCAGCGTGGTCAGCTCCTGCCCTGCGACCTGCACCGTACCGGCGGTAGCGCGGTCCAACCCCCCGATGATATTCAGCAGCGTGGTCTTGCCGGAGCCGCTGGGACCGATAAAGACGATGAACTCCCCACCCGGTAGGCTCAGCGAGACGTCCCGGAGCGCGCGGACCTCCACTTCACCCAGATGGTAGGTCTTGTCCACATGCTCCAGGCGCACCAGCGGAGGGGGCGCGGTCTCCGCGGCTTTCGCAGGCTGCGGTTCCGGCGCGGGATATCGTCCTCTCTCCCTCATGGCGTCCTCTCCACTGTCACCAACGCGCCCTCCTGAAGCCCCTCCTTGCCGGCCACCACGACCTGCTCTCCACTGTGTAATCCGGCGAGGATCTCCGTCTCGCTGCCGGTCGCGTATCCAGCCCGCACGGCCCGGCGATGCACATGATTCTGGGCCACGACGAAGACGAAACTCCCCTGATCATCGGTCTGCACGGCGTCGTTCGGCACGAGCAGGGCCTGGGGCGACAACACGGCGGAGCCGGAGACATGGACCTGCATTCCCGGCTTCAACAGCGCGCGTTCGGTCGGAGGGGTGGGCCTCAAGGAGATACGCACGCGCACGATCCGGGTTCCGGTGCGAACCTCCGTCTGCGGCACGGCCTCCGTGCCCAAGCGCTCGACCTCACCCTGGAAGACGCGGTCGGGGTAGCCCGGCGCGGAGAGGACGACCGCCCCACCAGGGCGCACAGGAGCCAGATCCTGCTCATCCACTTCCGCCGATACCCAGGCGTGCCCGGCTTCGACGACCGAAAGAATCGGCTGGGACGGGGAAGCGACGGCGCCGGGATCCAGGAAGCGCCGCCCGATGAACCCGGCGAAAGGCGCTACCAGCGTCCGTTCCGCCAGGACGGCGCGCGCCTGTTGGAGCGCGGCGAGGCTCTGGGCCGTGCGGGCCACATCCGCCCGCGCATCGTTGCGCAGCGTCTCCAGGTGCACCGCACCGGAGAGGGCTTCGTCGCGCGACGCCTCCGCCGCGCGCACAGCCGCCGTCGCCTCTTCCACACGGCGCGCGTCGACCGCCAGACCGGCCAGGTCGCCCTCCGCGACGGCGACCTGCGCCTCCGCAGAGCGGACCTGCGCCCGCGCGGCAGCGATCTGCTCGGGGCGCGCTCCGGCGTGCAGCAGGCGGAGCGCCTCCGCCGCCTGCTGCCGTGCGGCCTCCGCGCGGGCCGATGCCTCCTTTGCATCGTCCAGCGCCTGTCGGGAGATCGCGCTCTGCCGGTAGAGATCCTCCTGCCTCTGCAGGTCGGCACGCGTCCGGGTCGCCGTCGCTTCCGCCGCAGTCAGGGCCGCCTCGGCCTGCGCCAGCTCTTCGGGCCGCGCCCCCGCCAGGAGATCCTGGAGTTGGGCCTGGGCGGCCTCCCTCCCGGCCTGGGCTGCATTGACCCTGGCTTCCACCACGCTGCGGTTCTGACCCTGCGTCGCCTGCATCTGCTGGAGGCGCGCGCGGGCCGCAGCCAGATCGGCATTCGCATGGTCCACATGATTGCGCTGAAGGCGAACCGCTTCGTCCAATGCCGCGCGGGAGGCGTCCGCCTGCGCCGAGGCGGCATGCACGCCCTCCTGAGAAGCCTGAACCCCCGCCGCTTCTGAAAGGCCGGAGAGGCGCGCCAGGATCTGGCCGGCCTGCACGGGGTCGCCTTCACGCACCGTAACCGCGACGAGCCGTCCCGCCTCCGCCGCGGAGACCTCCGCAGTACGGCACTCCACGTAACCGGTCGCAGACCACTCCCCTTCCAGAGGGGCGCTGTGAACTTCTGCAACCGTGACCCGGCTAGGCCGACCGCGCGCGACCACCTGCCAGACGACATACACGCCTAGAACTGC
>Ga0209060_10001481_pt1 | contig 25687 bp, 20 predicted proteins | sample Coa_R1_8_FD_187155 | JGI IMG/M metagenome (GOLD analysis project Ga0209060, IMG submission 187155) | Surface soil microbial communities from Centralia Pennsylvania, which are recovering from an underground coalmine fire - Coalmine... | ecosystem: Environmental > Terrestrial > Soil >...
CTTTTAGGACTACACGCATGATGTTGTTCGGGCTGCAGGCCGCGAATTCTATTGTTGTTTCGCTTAGCGCGACTCCAGCCTGGAGACGCGGCACACCGGCAAGGAGGGACAACACCTCTATCCTGCCGTTAGAATGAGTTTCTTGGCAAGGTGAAAAATCTTTTTGGAGTGATGATGCCTGCTTCTAACGCTACCAGCCGCTTTTCCGACCGCGTTGAAAATTACATTCGCTACAGGCCAGGATATCCGCGGGAAGCGCTGGATGTGCTTAGGCGTGAATGCGGCTTAACGTCGAGTCACGTGATTGCTGATATCGCTTCGGGTACCGGGATTTGGACGCGGATGCTGCTGGAAAATGGCAATCGTGTTTATGCGGTCGAACCCAACGTGGACATGCGCCAGGGTGGCGAGCGGTTGCTGAGCGACTTTGCGAATTTTACGAGCGTGGACGGAAGCGCAGAAGCCACTACGCTGCCAGACTCGAGCGTTGACTTCGTAACGTCCGCCCAGGCCGCCCACTGGTTCGATCGCAAGCGAACTAGGCGTGAGTTTGCAAGAATCCTCAAGCCATGCGGTTGGCTCGTCCTGTTGTGGAATGAGCGCGAGGTCGATACAACTCCTTTCCTGCGTGATTATGAACAACTGCTGCTGACGTTCGGCACTGACTATGAAGACGTTCGGCACGAGCGGACGACTGACTCGGTCAACGAATTCTTCGCCCCGTTGCCGCATCAGGAGAGAGTATTCGCGATGCGGCAGGAGTTCGACTATGCAGGGCTCGAAGGACGTTTGCTGTCTTCGTCATATGCGCCGGGACCGGGTCACCCGAAGCATGAGCCGATGCTGAAGGAACTGCGGCGCGTCTTTGACCAGCATGTGGAGAATGGGATCGTGGGATTTGATTACAAGACGCGAGTTTACTTTGGAAAACTGAAATGAATCCGAAAACTCTAGTGTCCGAAGAAAAATCGTTGCACATGACCCCCGAGGAATTTCGCCAATATGGTCACGCTGTGGTGGACTGGATCGCCGACTACCAATCGCGTATTGAAACCTTCCCTGTGCTATCGCAGGTGAAGCCGGGAGAAGTTCGTGCATCGCTGCCCGCGAATCCTCCCGCGAAAGGGGAAGATTTCAGCGCGCTGCTGAAAGACGTCGACCAATTGATTCTGCCGGGCGTAACGCACTGGCAGTCTCCGAACTTCTTTGCGTACTTTCCTTGCAACGCTTCCGGTCCGGGAATTCTGGGGGATCTGCTTGCGTCTGGATTGGGAGTACAGGGGATGTTGTGGTCGACCAGTCCTGCATGCACTGAACTGGAAACGCATGTGATGGATTGGCTGGTGGGAATGCTGGGATTGCCCGAGAAATTTCTTTCTACGGGCACAGGCGGAGGAGTGATTCAAGACACTGCTTCGAGTGCTGTTTTGTGCGCGCTGCTGGCGGCTCGCGAACGTGCCACTGCATATGCCAGCAACAAGACGGGCTGCAACGGGAAGCTGGTCGCGTATGCTTCGACGCAGACCCATTCATCGCTGGAAAAGGCGGCGATGATTGCGGGGATTGGAACGCAGAATCTGCGGCTGATCGAGGTGGACGAGAAGTTTGCGATGAGGCCCGAAGCGCTGGCAAAGCAGGTTGAAGCTGACAAGACGGCGGGACTGACTCCGATATTTGTTTGCGCGACGGTCGGCACAACTTCTTCCAACGCGATGGATCCGGTGGCGGAGATCGGAGAAGTCTGTCGCAGGAACAATCTGTGGCTGCACGTGGATGCAGCAATGTCGGGAACTGCGATGGTGTGTCCGGAGTTTCGGCATCTGCAGAATGGCGTTGAGGTCGCTGACAGCTACAATTTCAATCCGCACAAATGGATGGGCGCGAACTTCGATTGCAGTTGCTTCTGGGTGGCAGACCGCAAGGCACTGATTCAGACGCTGAGCATCTTGCCAGAGTATCTGCGCAATCAGGCGACGGAGTCGGGAGCGGTGATCGATTACCGCGACTGGCACATCCAGCTCGGTCGAAGATTTCGGTCGCTGAAGCTGTGGTTCGTGATCCGCCACTATGGAATTGAAGGACTACAGCATAACGTCCGCGAACATGTGCGCCTAGCGCAGCAGTTCGCCGAATGGGTGCGGAAGGATGATCGATTTGAGTTAGCTGCGCCGGTTCCGCTGAACCTTGTCTGTTTCCGGCACAAGGCAGGCGACGCTGCGAACCAGATAATTATGGATCGACTGAACCGCAGCGGCGATCTGTTTCTTACGCACACCAAGCTGAACGGCAAACTGACTCTGCGTCTGTCTGTCGGGCAGATGCATACGAAGGCGCGACACGTGGAGAAGGCGTGGGAGCGGATTAAGGAAGAAGCGGCACGATTGTAACTCTCGATGCGGCAGCCTCAGACTATTAAAATCATTTTTCTTGAAAAGATTTGCTCAGCGGCTAAACAGTTTACTGAAAAAGTCGAGATGCGAGCCCCAGCCCCTAAAAGGGGCCGTTGATTTCGGAAGATTTACGGTATCGCTAAAGCGAGACCCTGATACAAAACAGAGTTAATGGATTCTGCTTCAGTTACAGCGCGGCTTGAAGCCGCACATCTTCAAAGCAGTTCTAGACGTGGGCGTTTTCGGCAGCCCTTCCTTCAATACTTGATTTGTTAACGTTGCGCTTTCGGACCAGCGGCTTTCACTTCCGGTGGAGCGTCGAAGTTCTCGAAGTTCTTGGCGAAGCGGTTGCGCAAGTCTTCGGCGGCGCGATCGTATGCCTGCTTGTCGGGCCAGGCGTTACGCGGGTTCAGTATCTGCGGCGGAACTCCGTGGCAATTCTTCGGGATCGTGAATCCAAAGGTAGGTTCGACTTCGAATTCGTGGTGGATCAGTTCGCCTTCCACTGCAGCATCGACCATGGCGCGCGTATGCGGAATGCTCATGCGACGTCCCACACCGTAAGGTCCCCCTTGCCATCCGGTATTTACGAGCCAGCACTGCGCGTTGTGTTCGCGTAAGCGGCGGCCGAGCATCTCAGCATAAATCTTGGGTGCGAGAGGAAGAAATGGCGACCCGAAACAGGTGGAGAAAGTCGCCGAAGGTTCTTTCACGCCGGCTTCAGTGCCCGCAACTTTCGCGGTGTAGCCAGAGAAGAAGTGATACATCGCCTGCTCGGGCGTGAGCTTGGAAATTGGCGGGAGAACACCGAAGGCATCGGCAGTGAGGAATACGACATTCTTCGGATGCCCGCCAACTCCTGGAATTACGGCATTGTCGATGAACTCGACAGGATAGGCCGCGCGTGTGTTCTCGGTTTTGCTGTCGTCCTCGTAGTCGGGAATGCGAGTATGGGAATCGAGCGTTACGTTCTCAAGAACGCATCCGAAGCGGAGCGCGTTCCAGATCTGCGGCTCGTTCTGCTTCGAGAGTTTGATGCATTTGGCATAGCATCCGCCCTCGAAGTTGAAGATGCCGTCAGCGCTCCATCCGTGTTCGTCGTCGCCGATGAGATCGCGCGACGGGTCGGCAGAGAGCGTCGTCTTGCCGGTTCCCGAAAGGCCGAAGAATAAGGCGCTGACTCCATTGTGTCCGACATTGGCCGAGCAGTGCATGGGAAAGACGTTGCGCGGCGGCAGAAGAAAGTTCATTACGCTGAAAATGCATTTTTTCATTTCACCGGCGTAGGACGTGCCGCCGATGAGCACGGTGCGACGCATGAAATTCAGCAGAATGAAGACTTCAGAATTGACGCCGTCACGTTTGGGATCTGCTTTGAACTCTGGCGCGGAGATGACGGTGAACTCGGGTTGATGACGTCGTAATTCCTCAGGTGTAGGGCGAAGGAATAATTGCCGCACGAACAGGTTGTGCCAGGCGTATTCGTTGACGATGCGGACGGGCAAGCGATACGCGGGGTCTGCACCGCAGAAAAGATCCTGCACATAGAGTTCGCGTCCCCGCAGATGTTCCATCACGCGGCTGTAGAGAGCATCAAATCTTTCGGGCTCGAAGGGAACGTTTACCGCACCCCATTTGACGGTGTGCTCCGTCATCTCGTCTCGTACGATGAACTTGTCCTTGGGAGAACGGCCCGTGCGGTTGGTGTAGCCGACGATGGCCCCGTTGGATGCCATCTTGGACTCGTTGCGTCGGATGGAATGTTCCACCAGCAGTGCCGGGGAGAGATTAAAGTGGGTTCGTCCTTCGCTTAGCAAATCGGCTACGTCGCTCACGTGCATGATAGTAGCCATATGTAATTCTCCTGGGAGCACCGTAAAACGGGTAGCGAGCAAAAAACGTTCTATTCTGCCTTAAAAGATGCTGGCTTGCCAAGGAACGTGACTATTTTTAACCAGCATAACGTTATTCCAAAGCACTTATGTCATTCGATAGCTACCTAGGAAAGATGCGAAACTGACATCTAAGAGTTGTCGCCCGAGAACGGACTGGCTTGAATGTACGATTGATGGCCGGCGGTTGGAGATGTGCCTAGTCCGAGGAGGTCTTGTAATCGCATGCGGTGCGGCAAGGTTCGCAATACATGAGGCCGTCAGTGCAGAGCCGCACATCGATAACGGACTGACAGAGGCAACAATATTTTTCGCAAAAGCAACTGCCTTCAGGTTGCTCACACTGGGCGCAGCGAAATTTGGCCTGACCGGTTGCGGTGCTCATGGTTCTAATTTAGCCCTGCCGCCTGCCCGGCAAGAAATGACGTTAGTAATTGGCCGGAGGCATCTTCCAAGGGCAATCCACAACGTGGCGATTGTTGGTGCCCTATAATTTCGAGCAATGACCTTCCAACAACTGCTGGATGGCGTGGAGTTTCTCAGCCAGAGCGGGAATCCCGACGTCACCGGTGTGGAATACGACTCGCGGCGGGTGAAGCCTGGCTGTGTTTTTGTGGCGATGCGCGGCGAGAGTTCCGATGGAAATCGATTTATCGACCAAGCCATTCAGGCAGGAGCGGTGGCGGTGGTCACCGATTCGCCCACGGAAAAGCCGCGGCAGGGTGTGGCGTGGGCGCAGGTGCCTCATGGACGTCGCGCTCTCGCTCGAATTAGTGAGAATTTTTATAGGCGTCCAGCGGAACGGATCGCGGTCACCGGCATCACCGGTACGAATGGGAAGAGCACGACGGCATTCCTGATCGAATCGATCCTGACCGCTGCGGGGCGAAAGAGCGCGCTAATCGGAACGATTGAGTATCACGTGGCCGGACGCGTGTATCCTGCGCCACATACAACTCCCGAAGCGCTCGAACTGGCTCGGATGTTCAGCGAAGCCTTGGGCCAGGGCGCGACGGATGCAGTGATGGAGGTTTCTTCACACGCGCTCGCGCAGCAGCGGGTCTTTGGCATTCCGTTCGACGTTGCGGTATTCACCAATCTCACGCGAGATCATCTCGACTATCACAAGAGCATGGAGGAGTATTTCGCTGCAAAGCGCGTGCTGTTTGAAGGATGCGGTACGGAGGCGCCGCGTGCTGCGATCACGAACCTGGACGACGAATACGGAGCGAAACTCGCGCAGTTCAGCCGTAAACGAAGTTCGGTCGTACTGAGTTATGGATGGTCACGCGGAGATTTTCACGCGGAGAATGCCGACATTACTCCACGCGGTACACGGTTTGACATGGTCACGCCGAAGGAGAAGCTGGCGATGTTTTCTCCGCTGATTGGGCGGGTAAATGTCTACAACATTCTCGCGGCGAGTGCGGCGTGTTTCGCTCGCGGGTGTCCGACTGCATCCATTGCGAAAGGCGTTCTTGAGTTGACCCATGTGCCGGGGCGATTCCAGCGTGTGGATTGCGGGCAGCCGTTCACCGTGGTGGTCGACTATGCGCATACCGACGATGCACTGCGGAACCTAACCTCACTCGCAAGGGAGTTTGTGACGCGTGCCGGCCTCGCGGCGAGGGTGATTACTTTGTTTGGGTGCGGCGGCGATCGTGATCGGGCCAAGCGTCCTCTGATGGGGGAAGCTGCGGGCCGTGGAAGTGATTTTGTAGTGCTGACTTCGGACAATCCGCGAAGCGAGGATCCTGCGGCGATCATCAATGATGCGCTCGTTGGATTGCAGAAGACGGGCGTCAAGTATGCGGTTGAAGCGGACCGACGGAAAGCGATCGCGCTTGCGATCAGTGAGGCGCGACCGGGAGACATTGTGCTGCTCGCGGGCAAAGGACATGAGAAGGTACAGGTGACACGCGAGGGCTCTCATCCGTTTGATGACGTGGAAGTGGCGCGGGAGGTTTTGAGGGCAAACGGATTTGATTGCGAATCGGCGGCGACCGCGGAGAAGCAAGGATGAGGTTGAGTCTGTCAAGAATTGCCGAGTTCATTTCCGCTTCCGGCGAGTTTCCGAAAGAAGAAGTCGCACAGGCATATTCCATCGATTCGCGAACAGTGCGTCCCGGGGAGCTCTTCTTTGCGGTCAAAGGCGAGCGATTGGATGGGCACGACTTCGTTGCTCCGGCGATGGAAAAAGGCGCGATTGCGGCGATCGTCCGGAAGGATCAGTTGGACCGGTTTGCCGATAAGTCGCGGCTGCTATTTGTCGAGGACACCCTTGTCGCGCTACAAACGCTGGCCACAGCGGTACGAAAGGTCTGGGGTAAGCCTCTGATCGGTGTGACCGGATCGGCCGGAAAGACGACGACTAAGGAAGCGATCGCGCATGTGCTCGGGTCGAAGCGCCGGGTGCTCAAGTCTGAAGGCAACTTCAACAATCATTTTGGATTGCCTCTCATGCTGCTTAAGTTGGAGCCTGAGCACGACTTGGCTGTGATTGAGATGGGAATGTCGCATGCCGGAGAGATTCGCGCGTTGGCGAAGATTGCGCAGCCGGAAATTGGAGTGGTTACCAATGTCGCGCCGGTGCATCTGGAGTTCTTCGATTCGATCGCGGGAATCGCTCGTGCGAAATACGAATTGGTAGAGTCGCTTCCTTCGACGGGAACTGCGGTGTTGAATGGAGACGACGAATATGTGTCGCAGTTCGGGCGGGACTTCAAAGGAAGAGTCATCAAGTACGGCCTGAAGTCGATGGCGGACGTGAGAGCTGAAAACATCCAGTCACGAGGAGCGGAAGGTTCTGAGTTCGATATTGTAGCGGCTGGCGCGCGCGAACATGCCGTTCTCGCACTCGTTGGAGAGCACAACATTCTTAATGCTCTTGCTGCAGTGTCGGTCGGACTTACCTGTGGCATGAAGCCCGCGGAGTCGGTTGCCGCTCTGGCGACTCTTGCTCCGGCCGATAAGCGCGGGCAGGTTCTCCAGTTGGGTAACATCACGGTGGTGAACGATTGCTACAATTCGAATCCGAAGGCGCTTAATGCAATGGTCGATGCGCTGGCTACGATGAAGGGGACGCGCCGCATCGTGGTCGCTGGAGAGATGCTGGAACTTGGTCCGGCGGGCGAAGAGATGCATCGCGAATCGGGACGGCACATCGGCGGTAAGAACGTTGACGTGCTGCTCGGCGTCCGGGGGCTCGCACAGGCGATGGTGGAGGGCGCAAAACAGGCCGGAGCTCAGGCTGAGTTTGTCGCTACTCCCGAGGAAGCTGGCGAGTGGCTCGCCCGTGAGACACGCGACGGAGATGTAGTTTTGTTAAAGGCGTCGCGGGGCGTGAAACTGGAAAAAGCGCTGGAAACTTGGAAGGCGAAAATCAGTGGTTAATGATCAGTGGCCGGTGGTCAGCGAAATCGGAAACGATTGACCACTGATCACTGGCCACTGACCACTTTTCGGGAGGCTAATTGCTCTACTGGCTGTTGTTTCTGAAACTGCAACATTACGTTGCGCCCTTCCGCATCTTCCGCTACGTCACCTTCCGCACGGCATTTGCTAGTTTGACCGCATTATTCACCGCGCTGATTGTCGGTCCGCTCGTCATCGGCCGGCTGCGGGATTTCCAGATCGGACAATACATCCGCGAAGAAGGCCCCAAGGCCCACCAAAAGAAGGCCGGAACGCCGACTATGGGCGGACTGCTGATCGTCATCGCGATCGTCGTGCCGACTCTTCTCTGGGCGGATCTCAGCAACCGCTTCGTCTGGATTGCTGTATTTTCCACGGTAGCATTCGCAGCCATCGGGTTCACCGATGACTATACGAAGGTGACGCATCGCCGGAATCTAGGCTTAACCAGCCGGGCGAAATTCGGCCTACAGATTGCCGTCGGCATCATCGTTGCTTCGATGCTGATCACGATGCAGAGCTACGGCATGTATTCCACCAAACTGATCGTGCCGTTCTTTAAGCAATTTCGTCCCGATCTGGTGGTGCAGAGCTGGGAGCGATTTCCGCACCTGTGGCCGATGGCATTTATTTTTTTCATTGCATTCGTGGCGCTGGTAATCGCCGGATCCAGTAACGCGGTGAATCTGACGGATGGTCTGGATGGGTTGGCGATCGGCTGTACGGTGATTGCGGCAGGCGCGTTGACCGTACTGACGTATGTTAGTGGCCACGCGACCTTCGCGACTTATCTGGAATTGCAGCGCATGCCGCAGGTCGCCGAGTTGACCATTTTTTGCGGCGCGATGGTCGGCGCATCGATCGGGTTTCTGTGGTACAACGCGCATCCCGCGGATGTCTTTATGGGCGATGTGGGATCGCTCGCGTTGGGTGGCGCCATCGGCACCGTCGCTGTGATGATCAAGCAGGAACTCCTGCTGCCGTTTATCGGTGGAGTATTCGTGATTGAAGCGCTGTCGGTGATCCTGCAGGTGGGATCTTACAAGTTGCGCAAGAAACGAATTTTCAAAATGGCGCCGATTCATCATCATTTTGAGCTTTTGGGATGGTCGGAGTCGAAGGTCATCGTACGCTTCTGGATCGCGTCATTGATTTTTGCGTTGTTTGCACTGACGACGTTGAAGCTGAGATAAAGCTATTGGCCACGGATTCGCACGGATCGCCACGGATAAACCTTGAATTTTATGTTTAATCCGTGTCAATCCGCGTTAGTCCGTGGCAATTGAAGTTGCTTTTCGTCGTTTCTTGCTCCTGTGGTGAAATAGAGTCTGATGGAACTGAACGGAAAACGCGCGCTGGTCGTGGGTCTCGGGAAGTCCGGGGTAGCATCTGCTCTGTTCATGAAGGCGCATGGGGCGCGCGTAACGGTTTCCGACACGAAGAGCGGTGACGAATTGCGAAATGAAATTCCCGTGCTGCTGGATCATGGAATCACTGTCGAGACTGGAGGACATGGCGATCGCACGTTTCGTGGACAGGATCTGATCGTCGTCTCACCTGGCGTTCCTGTAGACGCGCCACCCCTGGTGCAGGCGCGCTCACTGGGCGAGATCGTTATCGGAGAAATCGAATTAGCGGCGCAGTTCTTACCGGGCCCGGTGATAGCGATCACCGGATCAAATGGCAAAACGACGACCACAACCTTGACGGGCGAGATTATGGCGGCCGGTAAATTTCCGGTGCTGGTCGGCGGTAACATCGGCACTCCAGCGATCTCTCTGGCGGAGCGCGCAAAATCCGATACGGTGATCGTCCTCGAGGTATCGAGTTTCCAGCTCGAAACGATTCGGACATTTCGCCCGAGAGTTGCCGTCGTTCTGAATGTAACGCCCGATCATCTGGATCGGCATCGCACGTTCGAGATCTACGTCGACGCTAAGGCGCGCATCTTCGAGAACCAGAAGGGAAGCGATTTTGCAGTCTTGAATGCAGATGATCCGACATGCGTTGCGATGGCCCAGCGGACGAAGGCACAGGTCTTCTGGTTCAGCAGGCAGAAGGAAGTGGAGCGCGGCGCATGGGTGCGCGATGGCAATATCCTGTTCCGCGATGGAGCGGGACAACGCGAGGTTCTGCAGGTCTCAGAGATTCCTCTCAAGGGCGCCCACAATCTCGAGAATGTTCTAGCGGCGGTGTGTGCCGGTGCCTTGATGGGCTGTACTGCCGAGAAGATTCGCCAGGCGGTGCATGACTTCAAGGCTGTTGAGCACCGGCTGGAATTTGTGGCGACCGTCGGCGGCGTCGATTACTACAACGATTCAAAGGCAACCAACGTCGACGCAACCATCAAGGCGCTCGAATCGTTTCCGGCAAACATCCACCTGATCCTCGGCGGGAAAGACAAGGGTAGTGAGTATACCGTGCTCAACGACCTGATCCGGCAGCGCGTGAAGCGCATTTACACGATCGGTGCGGCGGCCGCGAAGATCGAGTCACAGGTGAAGGGTGCGGAAGTCGTGCATGCAGAAACACTGGAGAATGCGATCCGGAAGGCCCATGCCGCCGCAAAATCTGGCGATGTTGTGCTGCTGGCCCCTGCTTGTGCCAGCTTCGATCAGTTCAAGAGCTACGAGCATCGCGGGAAAATGTTCAAGGAGATCGTGCGGGGACTTGCGTCGTCCTAGGCGATCTCGGCAGTGAGGGCTTTTGACCGCAGAGGGCGCTGAGAACTTCCGCAGAGGACGCCGAGGAATCTGGCTTTTGATTCCTGGTTCTTTCGCACACCCTACGGCAGTCGGGAACTAGTCGTCCCACAGGATTTGCCTGGATCGCCTAACGGCTTAAACGTCCTCCCGAACCAAAACAATCAACAATCAAAATTCAACAATCAACAATCTCGCTGTCCGACTCCGTGATGAAATAAGTGTCCCATGGCGAAGCGTGTGAGTGTCGACCGCTGGTTGTTCACCGTCACAATGTTGCTGGTATTTCTCGGATTGGTGATGGTCTTTTCCGCTTCTGCGGTCATGGCACGCGAGCGCTTCGGCTCGCCCTATGCGTTTCTGTCGAAGCAACTGATCTGGGCGGTGGCTGGCCTCGTGGCAATGGTGCTCACGATGCGGCTGGACTACAAGCGCTACAAACATCCGGCGCTGGTCTTCTCGTTCATGGGTGTGACGACCCTGATGCTCATCTCGGTCTTCTTCCTCGACCGGTCGCACAACACGCATCGTTGGATTCACGCTGGCGGATTCTCGTTTCAGCCATCGGAATTGGCTAAGCCGGTATTGATTCTGTTTCTGGCGTATTTCCTCGAGAGCCGCGCAAAGACGATGGACGACGTGCGCAATACATTGGTTCCAGCGGCGGCCCCGGTGCTGGTTTTTCTGGGGTTGATCGTGGCGCAGCCCGATCTGGGGACGGCGATCGCCTGCGCCGGCATTGCGGCTTGCATTCTGTACGTGGCCGGCATGCGGATGCGCTACTTCGGATATGCTTTCGCTGCGTCGCTGCTGCCGCTCTACTTCCTGATCTTTCACGTCAAGTTTCGCCGCGACCGCATTTTTGCTTTCCTGAATCCTTACGCTGACCGCGAGAAAGCGGGATTTCACATTATTCAGTCGCTGATTGCGGTCGGGACGGGTGGAGTGACCGGCACAGGACTGATGGAAGGGAAGCAGAAGTTGTTCTACTTGCCCGAGCCGCACACGGACTTCATTTTCGCGGTCACTGCCGAGGAACTTGGCTTGGTGGGGGCAATGTTCGTCGTGGTGTTGTTCACGATTTTTTTGTGGCGTGGAATGCGCGCTTCCTGGCGAACCGAAGACCTCTTTGGGCGCTATCTTGCCGTGGGAATCACGAGCATGGTTGTGCTGCAGGCTCTGATCAATATCAGTGTCGTTCTGGGGATGATGCCAACCAAGGGCATTCCACTGCCTCTGGTTTCCTACGGCGGATCGTCGCTGTTTGTAACGCTGGCCTGTATTGGTGTGCTGCTGAATATCACCAAGCAGGCGGAGTGAGAAAGCATCGGTAATGTTGCGGAATCACATGTGCCCCGAAATCACTCTCGCTCAATCCGGGAACGTAGCCAGGTTGCCAGATTCTTTTCCGGCAGATCTCCGGCGGCAAGGGACAGCATCGTAGAGATGCATTCGGTCTCGTCAGCGCTGAGAGTCCATCCATTGAGATTCAGAAACAATTCCATCACCACGAAAGCGGTACGTTTGTTTCCGTCGAGAAAAGGATGGTTGCGAGCCAGGCCAAACGCATAAGCTGCAGCAAGATCGGCGGCATCCGGACGGTTACCGTACGCCGCCAGGTTCTGGGGTCTCGCCATTGCCGAGGAGAGCAGCCCTGCGTCGCGAACGCCGGAAATTCCACCATGTTCGGCTAGTTGAGCTTCATGGATCGCGAGTGCAACGCTTTCAAGAACCCACGTCCAGCGCATATGTTATTTCGCGAGAGCGCGAAGGACGTTCCGCCGCTTCTTCATGATGCGCTCGGCCGCCTTCATTTGCTTTTCAAAAGCAGGATCGTAAGGACTGATGCGGTAGCCGTCAGGAGACTCGGTCAAAAAAACTACATCACCCTTTTCGACCTTGAGCCGAGACGCCGCTTCTTTGGGGAGGACAAAACCAACCGAGTTGCCGATCTGCATGAGCTTAAGCGAAATCATTCTCGGACTCCTATGTACTAACATATGTTAGTACAGCGCAGCGTGGATCGTCAAGGTGCGGACCTACGGCCGCTTCTCGTCAGATAAGGTATCTATACGTTCATCCCTGGTAATCCGTCGCCGGTTGGATCGTAGTTTATAGTCACCACATGCGCGCAATCTTGGCGGGCGGGGGAACCGGCGGGCACGTCATCCCGGCCTTGGCCATCGCCAATCAGCTCAAGAAGGATTACAACGCCGAGTGCCTCTTCATTGGGACCGCACGTGGTATTGAGAATCGGCTGGTGCCTGCTGCCGGATATCCTCTGCAACTTGTCCGCGTCGGTGCCTTGAAGAATGTCAGCCTCACCACGCGACTGAAGACGGCTTTCGACCTGCCGCGCGCACTGTGGGATGCCGGGCGCATGTTGAATGAGTTCGCTCCGGATGTGGTGATCGGCGTCGGCGGATACGCCTCTGGACCGGCGATGTTGTCGGCGGTGGTCAAGCACATTCCGACGCTGGCTTTTGAGCCGAACGTTGTGCCGGGATTTGCGAATCGATTAGTCGCGCATTTTGTTTCTGGCGCTGCGGTTCACTTCGAAGAGACCGCGAAATATTTTCGCCACGGCGAAGTGACCGGTGTCCCCGTGCGGCAGGCGTTTTTTGAAATCCCGGCGAAGCGAGGAGGGACGCCGACTGTTCTCGTCTTCGGCGGAAGCCAGGGCGCGCATGCGATCAACCAGGCGATGATCCGTTGCCTTCCGGTATTGCAGCGCGAGGCACCGGGGATTCACATCATTCATCAGACGGGGGAGCGCGACTATAATGACGCGCTGGCAGCGTATGCGCCGCTCGGAGAGGCTGCGGAGGTCTTCAAATTCATCGAAGACATGCCGGGAGCTTTTGCTCGAGCCGATCTGGTTGTTTGCCGATCCGGTGCAAGCACTGTCGCTGAGATTGCGGCAGCGGGGAAGCCGGCGGTATTTGTGCCATTTCCGCGCGCTGCCGACGATCATCAGCGGGTGAACGCGGAGGCACTGGCGAAGCACGGAGCTGCGGTTGTGGTGGAAGAGCCGACGCTGGAAGGTGTCTGGCTGGCAGAAACTGTTGCCGCGCTCCTGCAAGATCCGCGGCGGCTTCAGAGCATGAGCCATGCGGCTCGGGAACTCGCGCATCCAAATGCCGCGGGGGATATTGCGGCGATGGCGGCGCGGGTCGCGGGAATTGAGTAATTGTGTAATTTGGTAATTGAGTAATTGAAGATCGTCGGCGCGTGGAATTTCAATTACCCAACTACGAAATTACCCAATTACTAAATCTGTTCAATGTTCGCGAAAATCCAACGCATTCATTTCGTAGGCATCGGTGGCATCGGCATGAGCGGCATCGCCGAGGTGCTGCTGAACCTCGGCTATAAGGTGTCCGGCTCGGACCTGAAGAGTTCCGCAGTTACGCAGCGGCTCGCTGGTCTGGGCGCCACGACGTTTGAAGGACATCGGGCCGAGAACATTGTGGGCGCTGAGGTCGTGGTCACGAGTTCCGCAATCTCCAAAGAAAATCCCGAAGTCGCTGAGGCGCACGAACAGCACATTCCGGTCATTCAGCGGGCCGAGATGCTTGCGGAATTGATGCGGCTGAAGTACGGGATTGCGATTGCGGGGATGCATGGCAAGACGACAACTACGTCGATGGTGGCGGCTGTGCTTGCGGCGGGTGGGCTTGATCCGACCGTTGTGGTTGGGGGTCGTGTGGATGCCATGGGTTCGAATGCACGGCTGGGCAAGTCCCAATATCTTGTCGCCGAGGCCGATGAGAGCGACCGGTCATTCCTGAAATTGTCTCCGATTCTTTCCGTCGTCACCAACATTGACCGTGAGCACATGGACACCTACCGCAATATGCGCGATGTGAAGAAGACGTTTCTCGATTTCATGGATCGGGTGCCGTTTTACGGAATGATTGTGGCCTGCAACGACGATCCGATGTTGCGAAGACTGCTGCCGGACGTGCAGCGGCGTACAGTGACGTATGGCCTGAAGCGCGGGTCGGATTTTCTGATTAAAATCCCCACTTCTCGCGCAAAGGATGCGCGAGAAATGGGGCACCCGCCGTATAGCAGCTTCCATGTGAGTTATCAGAAGAAAGACCTTGGCGAGTTCACGCTGCATGTGCCGGGAGTTCACAATGTGCTCAACGCGACCGCTGCAATCGCGGTGGGGGTTGGGCTCGACATTAGCGTTGATGCAATCCGGACTGCGCTCGATCAGTTTCGCGGGGTCGACCGGCGCTTTCAGTTGCGTGGGCGAGTTGCGGGCATCAGCGTGATTGATGATTATGGACACCATCCTACTGAGATCAAGGCGACGCTTGCGGCGGCGAAGCAGTGCGGCTATCGCAGGATTCATGTGATCTTCCAGCCTCACCGCTACACGCGCACGCGCGACTTGATGGAAGAGTTCACGACTGCGTTTGCCGATGCCGACTCACTGTTCGTACTGGATATTTATGCAGCCAGTGAAAAGCCAGTCGAGGGCATCACTGGCGAAGCGTTGGCGCGGCAGATTTCGGAGAAGAGTGGAAAGCCGGCACAGTATGAGGGCTCTTTCGCCGACGCGGTGAGCGCGGTCGCGGCTGCCGCTCAAGATGGAGACATGATTCTCACACTTGGTGCGGGCAGCGTGTCGCAATTAGGGCCGACGATCCTGGACGCGCTGAAGCAGCGACAAACTGCGGCGGTCTGAATGGGATGTGCTGCATGTGCGGCTAACAAGTGACCTTGCTGTATTTCTTTCCCAGTTCGCTTCGAATAAGCATTCCCGCAACACTATGGAGGTGGTTCGTGCAAAGTCGCTTGCTGTTGACAACTCTTCTGGTCGCGACCTTCCTGTCTCCGGGCTTCGCGCAATCTTCAGCGGGAACGACTTCGAAGTTGAATACTACCGAAGGCGACTATGTCAGCCGCGACTTCCATTTCAGGTCGGGTGAGACGTTGCCCGAACTCCGGTTGCACTACACGACACTGGGCAAGCCCGAACATGATGCCAGCGGGAAGGTGACGAACGCGGTGCTGATCCTGCACGGGACTGGCGGGACTGGGCATCAGTTTCTCGCGCCGCAGTTTGCAGACGTACTGTTCGGGCCCGGACAACTGCTTGATGCTGGCCGCTACTTCATCATTCTTCCAGACAACATCGGACACGGAAAATCGAGCAAGCCGAGCGACGGCCTGCGCGCACACTTTCCACAATATGACTATGACGACATGATTGCTGCGCAGCACGAACTACTCGAGAAGGGGCTGAGTGTAAACCATCTACGGTTGGTCCTCGGCACCTCGATGGGATGCATGCATTCGTGGGTGTGGGGTGAGACCTATCCTGACTTCATGGATGCGCTGATGCCACTGGCTTGCTTACCGGTCCAGATTGCGGGACGCAATCGCCTGTGGCGGAAGATGGTGATCGAGGGCATCCGGCAGGATCCGGACTGGAAGAATGGCGACTACACCACACAGCCGCGCGCAGCGCTGCAGATCTCGACGGACTTCCTCCTAATTGCGGGGAGCGCGCCTCTCCCGATGCAGAAGAGTCTGCCGACTCGAGACGCCGTGGATCAATACCTCGATGATTCGATAAAGCGAATCACCGCGAACCTTGATGCGAACGACTTGCTCTATGCCGTGAACTCCTCACGCAACTACGATCCATCGGCGAAGCTGGAGACGATCCAGGTGCCGGTCATGTTTGTGAACTCCGCCGACGATTTCATCAACCCGCCCGAACTGGGGATCGCGGAGCGGGAGATCAAGCGTGTGAAGAAGGGAAAGTTTGTGCTGATTCCGGCATCGGAGCAGACGCATGGGCATGGCACGCATACTTGGGCAGCGATCTGGCAGGGGTATTTGAAGGAGTTGCTGGAAGAGACAAGGAAATGACGATTTCTCAAAACGGTGGGAGGAACGGAATATTCAATCAGCGCTACTGCCTGTTAACTTGAATTGCTCGACTGTTAGAGCCGTCATCCCGCCGGCAGGCATCATCTTTGAAGACTGCGCGCCGTACTCGGGGGGGCATTAGCATTTGCGGCCGGGGCGCAGTTCAAATTCATGGCCACTCCTCTTCGACCAAAAGCAAACTAGTGAGCACAATCTACGGAACAACGTTGAAAGCTACGTTGCTGGTCAACATCCCGCCAGGCGTGCTCACCGTGACAAAACCAGAATTGGCGCCTGCTGGGACCGTCGCGGTAATCAAGGTATTGGACCTGACCGCAAATGAAACCGGGGTACCATTCAACATGACGGCAGTCGTTCCCCTGATGTTATAGCCGAGAATGCCGAAGTTCTGGCCGACCTTCGCCGAATTGCGAACGAAGCTGACGAATGGCCCCAAGCCTGTATCAAGGCTGAAGACGATGCCACAGCCGTCGCCGTAACTGGAGCAAGAGAGATCACCCCCTAGGGTCGTCGCGCCATAGAATTTCCCGTTTGTGGCCTGAATGGGATTTGCAACCGGTGTTGCGCCCTGGGGACAAACCGGGTAGCCGGTAGGGCAGAACTGGTATACCGTCGTCAGGATCCCCGAAGCGGTGATTTGGAAGACGGACCCCATTCCACTTACCGTGGCGCCGTTGAGGGTTCCATAGAAGTTCCCGTCAGTGCCAAGCGTTAACCCAGACTCGGGGTTAATTCCATCCTCACACTGAGGCAGCGAACAAAAGTTATAGATGGACGTGAATTGATTCGTGAGGGTCATTTTGAAGACGGTGCCGTAACCTCCGACCGTAGTCCCATATAGAGCTCCATCCGGGCCGAGCACCAGGGTGCCCCAGGGGTTTCCTCCGTCGTATCCATCAAAAGTATGAAGGGTCGTCAATTTACCTGCCGGTGTCATCGAGAAGACGGTGCCGTCATAGACGGGCCCGCCATTGGCAGTTGTCCCATAGAACAACCCATTCGGGGCCTGCATCAGACCTCCCTTCGGAAAGGACCCATCGGAGATCCCGTCAAAACTGTGAAGCGAAGTGAAAACACCTTTGAGGGTGATTTTGAAGACGGTGCCGCAGGCGCGGCAAACCTGTCCTCCTAACGTGGTTGTGCCGTAGAGGTTTCCGTCAGACCCCTGAACCAGCGGGGCTTGCGGTAGCTCCCCATCGCTGCAGCTTGCTTGCTTGCAAAAACTATAGAGAGTCGTCAGCCTACCGGTCTGAGTGATTTTGAAAACGGTTCCGTATTGGCCGTTCGCACCTCCCTGCCAAGTAGTGCCGTAAAAATTCCCGTCTGTGGCTTGGATGAGTCCACTATATGGGTAAGAACCGTCTGTGCACGCTGGCAGTGAGCAGAAATTATAAAGAACAGTCATGGCTCCCGCGGGAGTCATTCGAAACACAGTGCCGCATCCGACCGGAGCGCAGTTAGTGCCGCCGAATGAGCCCGTTCCGTAGAAGTTGCCGTCCGCGCCTTGAACCAGAGGCCCCAAGGGACCGCCGCCGTTCCGTCCAGTGAAATCTGCAAGAGCGGTGAGCGTTTGTGCGGGAGAAGTGACGGACATCGCTGCCCACAGCATCGATACTGCAAGCACGGTTTGACACCGTCTGGTATTCACGAATGCTCCTCGGTTGGTGAGCTCACACGGGCTTCGCGCGTATCAGTCCGTTTAGGGGAACAACTGGTAGGACACAATAATGGCCCGCAGGCCGCTGGAGGACACATTTTTTCATAAAGCCTTGTCCTGGTAAATAGAAAAGTATATTCATCGATTCGGGAAGATCGTTTGGAAGCCCTAGCCCTAGCCGCTCATGCCTGATCCGGTAGCTTACGATCCGCGCGGGCCAGTGGGCGAAATATCGCCATAGCACTCTTCCGGCGAAACACAAGCTCCAATTCAGGCTCCAAGGGAACTTCACGCCCGTTCTCTTCGTATCTTTTCTTGCTAACAGAACGAAACAGCCTTCGTCTATCTGGCATAAGGGGTTAAAGGCAATGAAGACACAAGCATGGGGATGGCTGGCTATCGCGGTTCTCGCCGCCGGATTGAATTCGAGTTACCACAATGGCGGCCTGGAATGGGCCCACCGCGTGGCGGATCGCGTGCAACATAACACTAGCGCAGTGTTGGCATTGGCGACTGAAAACGCGGACCGGTTCCTGGCCGAGGCGCAGCTCGTCAGCGCGCAGAATTCGCGTTCTTGCCCTTTTAGCGCAGCTTTGGCCGCGGTGCGGCGGTCGATCGCGCCCGCTCATTCCGAGCAGGAGCGTTTTGAAGCGATGACAGCCCGCGAGGAAGCCGCCATGGCCCGCCTGGAAGCGAATCGTGCACGCATGGAAGCGCAGATGGCGCGGCTGAACCTGGCAAACTTCAATCCGGCGATGGTTCGGGTACCAAGGGTGATTTGCCCGCGGGTGCGGGTGAGCGTCCCTCGGATGCCTCGGATCAACGTGCCCTCGACGCCCGTGGTGCACCTCGAATATCTGGGAGCGGGGCCGGTTTAGAGATTTCTAGTTTCTTTCTCTCCTTGGAAGCGATCGGGCGCGGAAAACAAGCCGCGCCCGTTGCATTTTTGTGCTCTCTCTTGTCATTCCGTCTCTAACAGCGAAGGACCGCACGGGCGTGTGCATCGTACACTGCATTCGAGGGGACACCGCATACTTCGCGTGCACTGCCGCCCGCCTCATCCGTGCCACGTGCTCCCGTAAGGTCCTTCATGCCGGCTACGCCGCCATTCAAGATGACATCGGGTTTTAAGATGAGAGCTCTGGAAACAGCGATCTCAAGAGGCGGGAGTGACTAGGAATTCGCTTTTCTCTAGCCACGAGCTATGACCCTGCTGCAGTTACTCCGGGGTAGGGATGTTTCGACTCCGCGGGAGTTCCGCTTCGCTGCACTCCGGCTCCGCTCAACATGACAGAGTTCGTACGGAAGACGGGGTGTGCTATTTTCTCGCCGCCTCTCAACAGCAGATTCCTCCTCTTCGCTTCGCGAATTGTCGGAATGACAAAGGCTTTTTCAATCTCAACTGGGAATTCCATCGCCACACTTACCAATCCGGTTCCTGGTTGTGCAAATCCGTTCATTTTTCGTCTATCTCATTTCGAGATTTGCCGTTATAGTGAAGAGGCTCAGCGATTCCCAGGCGACAACTGACCTGAACTGATGGCGCGGAAGAGTTCCACCATCTTGCAGGAAGAGTTGTATCCGTCGGCTGGGCCGATGCGCGAGCCATTGCCGCGCGAGGAACTCGACGACGCGCGCCTCGTCGACCTGGATGTAGCCGAAGAATCTCCCTTCCTGCGCGGGCAAAAGCGAGTTTCGGCCCGCCGCGCGTCGATCCCTAAAAAAACTGCGAATCGGCTCTTGTGGGCGGGTGTCGCCTTGGCGGTCCTGTGCGTTGCCGCTGTCGGTGCCGCAGCGCTCTACAACTACGGCGAGCACTCGTGGCGCTTCCGGATTGAATCCAGCGACAACATCGAAGTTGCCGGCGTGGAGAACGTCAGCAAAGCGCAAATCATGGAAGTCATGGGCGCTGACATCGGCCGCAACATCTTCTTCGTGCCGCTATCGCAACAGCAAGTGCAGCTGGAGCAGATTCCATGGGTCGAGTCGGCCAGCGTTATGAGATTCGTTCCCAATCGCCTGAGAATTGAAATCCACGAGCGGACGCCAGTGGCATTTTCGCGCGTTGGTCCAAAGATCTTTCTGATCGACGCTGGCGGCACCCTGATGGAACTTCCTCCGAAACACAAATACTCATTCCCCGTGATTCTAGGGATGAATCCCGGCGAGCCGCTCTCCACGCGGGTTCCGCGGATGCGGGCCTACAACGAGCTTGTGCAGGAACTAGATTCCAGCGGGGCGCACTATTCGCAGGACTTGAGCGAGGTGGATGTTTCGGATCTCGACAACATCAAAGTCCGGGTCAACGACCCCGCGGGCGATGTTTTGGTGGAGCTAGGAGCCTCGGACTATCTCAAGCGCTATCGCACCTATGTGAGCCACGTGCAGGAGTGGCGCCAGCAGTTCCAGAAACTTGAATCGGTGAACCTGCGGTACGACAACCAGGTAATCGTCAATCCGGATATGGATGGGAAGCCGAAGCAAGCTGCACTGACTTTGGCCGCGGCAAGGGCGGCGGCTGCGGCGGGAGTGAAGCCGGCGGCGCTGATCACGAAGATCAATCCGCACGACAAGACGATTCCGAAGCCCGCGTTTGAATTGACGGAGAAGAAGCTTGACCCGAAGTCTGCCGCTGTAAAGAAGACGGCAGCGAGACCAAAGGCAAAAAAGCCGTCAGCCAAGTCGGCGAAGCCGGTGCCTGCGAAGAGGGAAACGACGAAGCACCTGGCGGCTACGGCACAGACGAAGTCGGCGGCTCACGCAACGGCACAGAAGGCAGCGGCGAAGAAGCCGGTGGCGTCCGCGTCCGTCGCCGCGAACACAGCGAGTCCGAAGCCGAGCGCGGCAGTGACGAAGCCTTCGCCTGGCACGCCGGCGAATTGAGTTTTGTAGTACGGAACTTATAAATATGGGGAATCAGCAGGGAAGCTTTCTTACTGCAATTGATGTTGGCAGTGCCAAGACGTGCGCGCTTGTGGCTGAGCTCACCGAAGCTGGCTTGCGCTACCGCGGGCACGGCTTGGCCGACTCGCGAGGCTCGCGCAAAGGTGTCATCGTCGAACTCGACAAGGCAGTCTCGTCCATTCAAAGAGCAGTCGAGGCTGCCGAGGATACCGCCGGAGCTCCGGTTGAACACGCGATCATCGGCATTGGTGGAGCGCATGTTCGCGGCGTGAATAGCCACGGAGGCATCAGTCTGGGCACGCGTCCTCGGGAGATCGGACGCGACGAGATCAAGCAAGCGGTCGAACGCGCTCGCGCAATTCCGCTGCCTGCCGATCGCGAGATCCTCCATTTGTTACCGCAGGAGTTCATTCTTGACGAGCAGGCTGGCGTGCACGACCCGCTGGGCATGATGGCAGCACGGCTTGAAGTCCGAGTACACATGGTCACTGCAGCTACCAGCGCGACGCAAAACGTCATCACCGCCGTCAACAAAGCCGGCGTTCATGTGGACGACACAGTGTTCGAGCCTCTGGCCGCAGCGGATTCCGTCTTGCGCTACGATGAGCGCGAACTTGGCGTTTGCCTCGCGGACATCGGCGCTGGTTCAACCGAGCTGATTGTATTTCAGCAAGGCGCGGTGGCTTGGACGGGAGTAATCCCGGTCGGTGGAGATCACTTCACGAGCGATCTCTCGGTGGGCTTGTGCGCGCCGTTAGCGGACGCGGAAAAGATCAAGAAAATCTACGGCAACGCGATCGTGACGCTGATTCCGGAAGGCAATGAAGTGGAAGTTCCCTCAGTGGGAGATCGGCCCTCGCGACTCATGCCGCAGCGGCTGGTCGCGGAGATTCTCGAGCCGCGAGCCCGCGAGCTTTTCGAGATGATGCGCGACGCGCTGCGCCAGTCCGGAATGTTCGAGATGTGCATCGCCGGAATAGTGCTGACAGGGGGCGCTTCGCGGCTTCCTGGAATTTTCGATGTTGCGGAATCCGCGCTGCGGCGCTCGGTGCGGCTGTCATGGCCAGCGCCGCTGGCCAAGATGCCGTCGACGCTATCGGAACCGGAGTTCGCGACGGTGCTCGGCATGGTCAACTACGGCCATCGCGCGCGCATCGCACGCGGCTTTCAGGAGGGCGGGTTAGGTTCGCGATTGAAGGCGATGTTTGTGGGAAAGGGAGCGTAAGAACAGTGGTCAGTGGCTAGTGATCAGTGGCCAATCGCTCCGTGGCGCCGAAAACAATTTCGCTGACCACTGGCCACTGATCGCTGACCACTTCTAGACGTGAATACGAACGCAAGCAGCAAGCAGAATTCAACCAGGAGTAACCAATGAGCAACGACATTCGCATCAGCTTTAACGAGGAAGCCCGGAACGACGCCAAGATCAAAGTCATCGGAGTCGGCGGAGGAGGCGGCAATGCCGTCAACCGCATGATTGACGCCGGCGTGGAGGGCATCGAATTCATCGTTGCCAATACCGATCTGCAGGCGCTACGCATGTCGCATGCTCCGGTAAAGCTACAACTCGGTGTGAAGCTCACGAATGGGCTTGGAGCTGGAGCGAATCCGGAAGTCGGACGGAAAGCCGCGCTTGAAGATTCCGACAAGATTATCGAAGCCCTCGAAGGCGCGGATATGGTTTTTGTCACCACCGGCCTCGGCGGAGGTACGGGCACCGGTGCTGCTCCGATCATTGCATCGCTCGCAAGCGAAATGGGAGCGCTGACTGTTGCTGTCGTGACCAAACCTTTTTCATTTGAGGGCAAACGCCGCATGCAGCAGGCCGAGCGCGGTATCTCGGAGCTGATGGAGTCCGTCGACACGACGATCGTGATTCCAAATGAAAAATTGCTGGCTGTCGCAGAAGACGCGGGCTTCTTTGAATCGTTCCGGATCGCTGATGACATTCTCCGGCAAGGCGTGCAGGGAATCTCGGACATCATCACGATTCCCGGAATCATCAACCGTGATTTCGCCGACGTGAAGACGATCATGGCGCGCATGGGTTACGCGGTCATGGGAACGGCAACCGCCTGTGGAGCGAAGCGAACCATTGACGCGGCTCAGCGTGCGATAGCGTCGCCGCTGCTTGAAGCCGGGGCGATTGACGGCGCGCGCGGTATTCTCATCAACATCACAGGCTCGACTTCACTGAAGCTGGCGGAAGTGCAGCAGGCGTGCTCGATCATCCAGGGCGCCGCGCACGAAGATGCCAACATCATCTTCGGTGCGGTCATGGACGAGAAGATGAAGGACTCGGTCAAGATTACTGTGATCGCCACCGGATTCCGCGAGGCTCCCACGACTCGGCATCGTCATCAGGAAACGCGGAATTCATTCGCGGCACAACACGACGAAGCGATGGATTTTCCCGAGGCATTCGAGCCGCGTGATCCGATGCCGGAGCCTCCGAAGCACATCATGTCGGAGCCGGACATGTCGCATGAACAGCTAGGCGACGACCGGCATTTCATGGATGAAACAGCCCCCTCGGTGGCGCCGGCTGCAGAACAAGTGGCCGAAGTGGTCTCCGTCGACTCGATGCGTACCAGCGTGCTTTCGAACATGGCAGCGAACTTTGGGCAGGATGACCTTGACGTGCCCGCGTTTTTGCGCAAGCGCAACGAAGTGATGTGAACAAGAACAAGTTTCAAAGTTTCAACGTTTCAGGGTTTCAAAGTGACCTTGGATCCCATGCCGAGAGGCGCTCTCGAAATGGGACGGACTTGGGACTAGACCGCTGCGCAGAACTTTGCATATGAAGGCCAGCCCTATTAAGTTTTCGTAACCTATTACCGAAAGGGTACGAACGGGGGTAATCTGCCCGTATCTTGCTGTGGTGGAGTACGTTAGATCAGAAATATTGATTTTGCCGATGGAAACTTTAACAGTTGTCAGCGGATGGTAAGTCTCGTAGTATCAACGCAGTCCCTCGATAGGGCTGGGTTACCGCCAGCTGGCAGCAAGCGTGCATCGAAGCACATAGAATCCAGGGGAGTTAATTCGGAAGATGTTTAAGGGAAGCCACCTTCGTCTCGTTCTTACGTTTTGTGCATGTCTGCCGCTGGCAGGCGTGAGCTGGGCAGCCCACATCAACACGCACACGCCAACGAAATCGAAATCCCAAAAGGTGAGTGAAAGCTCGCGGACGCGGCACCGCTATCATCATCTGGCACACAGCCGCAGCGCGAAGCCGATTCCAGTCTCGGCTACAACGATGCATCGCCGGCATCACTACTACGAGCGTTTTAGCATGAGTTCGTTCGTGCAGGATGACATCACCGCTGGTGATAACACTGCGGGCGAAGATCCGATCGTGCGGCGGGCTGCCATGGATGCGCTTGGCAACATGAACGGTACGGTGGTTGCGATCGAGCCCACCAGCGGCCGCGTGCTGGCGATGGTGAACCAGAAGTTGGCGCTTTCGAGCGGAGCTCAACCATGCTCAACCATTAAGCTTTCGGTAGCGCTGGCTGCTCTGAGCGAGGGACTGATCTCGAAGGAGACGCCGGTTTCCCTTGGTGGCAGCTATCGGATGAATCTCACCAAGGCCCTGGCTCATTCCAACAATGCATACTTCGAAGCCTTGGGCCGCAGGCTCGGTTTTGAAAAAGTCGCCTACTATGCCCATGAATATGGGCTCGGTGAGCTCGCTGGATATGAGATACCGGGCGAGCAACTCGGAGAATATCCGGATGCAGTAATTCCCGAAAAGCTGGGTGGCGTTGGGAAGATGTGTTCGTTCGGCGAAGGCGTTTCCATGACTCCTTTGCAACTGGGCGCGATGGTTTCGGCGATCGCCAATGGTGGAACGCTCTATTACCTGCAGCATCCAACGACTCCAGAACAAGTTGCGAACTTCCAGCCGCGAGTCAAGCGGCAGCTCGATATCGCTCCAGTTATTCCCGAACTTTCTGACGGGATGGCCGGCGCTGTGCAATACGGAACGGCTCGCAGCCTGCGGCTGAACTTCAACGAAGAAGAGATCCTCGGTAAAACCGGTACATGCTCGCACGAAGGAACCCGCTACGGTTGGTTCGCTTCCTACGCCAACACCAGCGTCGGGCGCGTAGTAGTCGTGATCTTCCTGCAAGGCGGGCGTCCGACCTTCGGCCCCAAGGCGGCAGAGATTGCCGGGCGGATGTACCGCAACATGTACGATCACAACTTCTTCGTCGCTGGTCACGGAACGCCCTCTGACAGCGCCGCGGTGAAGACAGTCAGTACTCCGTAGTGATTCCAATTTCCACGGAAGAGACGCAGCCCCCGGTTGCGTCTCTTTTTTCGCAAAAGACAACCCGTCTGCTCACCTCACGCCAGTTCTGTTAAGCATTTCTAAGTGCAGAACAAATCCCCATCTGTCGATAGTTTGTCCAGCAGTCTGCGTGTGCACTATCGCTGCCGATTGCTGCACGGGGGAATTACGGCCAACTCCGCTCTACTTCACGGTGCTTATGACTATCGGTTGGCCATTGTCTCCAGCATGCTGGCAACTCTCGCCAGTTACGCTGCGCTGGATGTGGCAGCCCGCCTAAGAGTGCTTAAAGGACGCTCGCGTCTACGGTGGCTCATCTGGGGATCGATTGCGATCGGGATGGGCATCGCATGCGCGTATTACTCGAGCATGCTCGCTCTGAGTCTTCCGGTCCCGATTATTTACCGGTACCCGAGCATCTTGTTCGCCCTGGTGGCGGCGATCATCATATCGGCGGTCTTCCTGATCACTCTCAGTCGCCCGCAGATGACGGTTTCTTCCTGGGTGCTTGGCAGCAT
>Ga0209060_10001484_pt1 | contig 25630 bp, 22 predicted proteins | sample Coa_R1_8_FD_187155 | JGI IMG/M metagenome (GOLD analysis project Ga0209060, IMG submission 187155) | Surface soil microbial communities from Centralia Pennsylvania, which are recovering from an underground coalmine fire - Coalmine... | ecosystem: Environmental > Terrestrial > Soil >...
ACTGTAAAATTATTTGCATTAATTCTTGGTATAGGTATCGTTGTATCGTATATGCCTGCATGTAAAAAAAGTGATAGCTCAACACCGGCAGCTAAACCTACTTTATATGATTCTTTAGGTGGCACAGCTATGGTGTCAGATCCGGCCAACGCAGGCGCAAAAATAGAAGCAGGTCGCCTGCTCATCCGCAACATTATCGATAGCACCATTTTTGTGATTGCCGGAGATACTGCTATCAATGGTCATTTCACAGTACTGCTGTCTGAAGTTGGTTCAGGTAATCTTACCGGATTTGAAGCGCTCAGCAAGAACCTGACAGATTTTGTGGCAGTAGGCACTGGCGCAAAAGATTATACTTATGGAGGCAAGTCGATGGTGGCAGCTCATGACCCCGCACAAAATTCAAGAATGAACGGGAAAGCGGATAATAGCGATTTTGATGCATTCGAAGTTGATCTTGTTGCAGGAGCGGGCAAAGCTGGTGTTCCAGCAACCACGCCTGCTTTACAAAGTGTTGCAAAAATTGTAGAGTCACTGAGATCTGCAGTTGTGCAACAATAAAAAATTTATATAATGATTTTAAGGCCTTTCTTGATGGAAGGCTTTTTTTGTGCAAGAAGTTTTCTGTTTTATCCTTCGAAAATCAAAGAGAAAACAACCATGCGTGAATTGAGCTTATCAATGACGCTCGAGTTGATGAGGTTTGGATCGCGGCTGTGTACATTAATAAGCCCTTCGCTGATTTTTATTTCAGGAGTTAAGATGAAAACAGGGAAGTAAAACTGAAAACCGATGCCAGCTTCTACGCTGAAATCGTAAGGTTTCAATTTCACAAGATCCTGTGCTTTGCGTGCAGTAGCATTCGATGCAAGATCATATTGATAATTCACGCCGCCGAACATATAGAAACGGAAATTGTCAATTCGGTCGCTCAAAAATTTTATGTGCGTTGGAAAGCCTAGATAAATGGATTCAACTTTCTTGATTGCAGTAGAACTTTTTCCTGTCGTTGTGTTTTGTGTGTTGTACTCAAGATATTTGTAAGAAAACATTAACTGGGGGAATACAACGCGAAATTCGAGATGGTCGTTGATTCGCAAAGTGTGCATGCCTGCAAGACCAAAGCCACCCGTGTTAAGCGGATTTACAGACATAATGCTGTCCTGTCCTAAAAAAGCAGGATGAGCGCTCACCTGAAAATGTGAGCTGTTATAAATAAGTGCAATGCCAAGATGATAAAATTTTTCGTCACGGTCGGGGAGGTTCAAGCCATCCCGAAGCTGAGCGGATGCATGGAATGACGTAGCAATAAAGCTGCAAAGAGCAATAGAAAAAATCAGCGCTGTTCTTTTCGTCCACAATAAATGGTGCATATCCCTAAACTAAGCGTTTTTAAATAAGTGTCTTTATAGCCTGTCCTATTCAAAATATCCAGAAAATGTTGACCCTCCGGAAAAGCGTTCACAGATTCATTCAGGTATTCGTAAGCTTCGCGGTTCTTTGTAATAAACTTTCCCAATCCCGCCGCTGCCATTTTCATATACAAAGAATAAATCCGCTTGAAAAAAGCCGTTTTGGGCTTTGAGAACTCGAGAACCACCAGTTTGCCCCCCGGTTTCATCACCCTAAGCATTTCTTCAAGGCCTTTTTCCAGGTTTGCAAAATTCCGCACGCCAAAAGCAACGGTTATAGCATCAAACGTAGCCTCTGGAAGGTTTATTGCCTCACTGTCGCCGCTGTGTAATTCAATGATGTCCTTTAACTTATGGTTAGCAATTTTTTTTCGCCCCAGTTCGAGCATGCCTTCTGAAATATCTATGCCAATTATCTTTTTAGGATGAAGATATTTTGCCATCATGATTGCCACATCGGCAGTTCCGGTGGCTACATCCAAAATGGTTTCTGGCTTAATTTCTTTCAGTTCCTTAATAGCTTTTTTTCTCCAGCGAACGTCAGTGCCGCCGCTCAGGAACCTGTTCATGAAATCGTAGCGGAAAGCAATGCTGTTGAACATGTCGGCAACCTGCTGTTTCTTTTCAGCTTCCGAATTTTTGAAAGGAACAATATCGTCGTGAGAATATTTTGCCATCGGGCGGCGAAGATAGGACAGTTTTGAGTTTGTAGTTTGTGGTTTGTAGTTCTGAGGATGTGAATTTGATTTCAAACACTGATAGCATTTTATGAAACTGAAGCTCAATAGAATTGTCGCAGTACAAGAGTGCGATCCGCCGCGACGGACAAGCTGCAAGGATGGTGAAGAAAGAACAAATGCAGGCTACCAAAATAAAAACTAAAAATTTAAAAGAAAAATTGAGTTAGGGAACAACAAACTACAAACAACAAACTGGTTTGTATCTTGCGCCTTAATTCAGCAACTCGTTTATGCTCATCAATTCATCAGAATATATTATCAGCAGTCCTGATTACCTGCATTGCCCAAAACCTGATAAGCCGGAATATGCTTTCATCGGGCGCAGCAACGTAGGCAAATCTTCGCTGATTAATATGCTCTGCAATAATGAGAAACTTGCAAAAACATCGGGCACTCCGGGGAAAACACAGCTCATCAATCATTTTCTGATTAACAAAGAATGGTATGTTGTCGATTTGCCGGGATATGGCTTTGCAAAAGTTTCTCAGTCGCAAAGAAAAAAATGGGAGAAGATGATTGAAGATTATTTGCGCAAGCGCGAAAGCCTGATGAATGTTTTTGTTTTGATTGACAGCCGTCATTCGCCACAAAAAATTGACCTTGAATTTGTGAATGAGTTAGGTCAATGGCAAATTCCGTTTTGTATTGTGTTCACAAAATCCGATAAAGAAAATCAGCGCACAGTAAGTTTAAATGTAAAATCTTTCCTCAACAAGATGCGTGAGACCTGGCAATTTCTTCCTCAGCATTTTATCACCAGCGCAGTAAAAAAAACAGGTCGTGAAAAAATTCTTCAACTGATAAAAGAATGCAATGATGAATTTGCAGATCAATAATTCCTTAATTGTTGCTGCAGCTAAAATGTTTTAATGTAGGATAATAAACTGTGGTGAAACAATCAGCACAACCAGAAGGATATAAAGTTAAAGTGTCGTTAGAAAGAGTAACGCTATAAGTTTTTATATTCGACATCGGTAGTATAAAACTTGTATCGCTTGTTGTTAGAACTCCTGTTATTTGATAATAAGAAGGATTACTTAAAGTATCTTTCTTGAATTGATATTCCATGCATTTTTGTTGTCCGGGAATGTTATATGTAACCAGCAATTGAGAGCCGTTGATTTGAATATAAGGACCTTCAGCATTTGTAGACGTAAAAGGAATTCCTGCAAGCCCGCCACTAAAGCCGATATAATCCCAGGTTCCTTCTATGCTAGCAGGAGCATTGTAAACGACTTCGTCTTTTTTACAGCTTATTAAAATTACAGAGCAGAAAGCGATTAATAAAAATGCAGATTTCATTTTGCTCGATTTGCAGGGTCTGACAATGAAAGAGAGCAAATCGTTGCAGCAAAAATCAATTTTTAGAAAAATTTAAGGGAGATGATTTCCTGAGCCGTGATTGGTCACGACTTTACATTAAAAAACCCTTCGTCAGACTCAGGGTTTTAGTTCACTACTTTGTTCGCGCAACTGCTGCTGGCAAAGGCTTCAGGCTTGGCTTTGAAAGCAAAGCCCATTCCGAGAATATAGCCCATTGCTTCTTTGAGCGCATCGTTGCTTTTGAAGTGAGGGTTGGTGTTGATGTCGGCATGCACTTCCATATCCACATCATATTTGCTGAAGAGGTTGCAAAGTTCATAAGCAATCTCAATGCTTTTTGCAACTTCAACAAGCATTCTTTCTTTGATGCTGTACTGTGTCCTTGTCTTCTCATTGTGGATGAACATAAAACCGCCGTGACCTTCGCGCAAAAAAACAATCACAGTGGCAAATTCGGTTTCAGCACCTTTCACCTGCGAGTCTGTGCCGATGCACACTTTCAGGTGAAAGCCTTTCTCAGTTTCTCTTTTGATGGCTTGCTCAACCGCATCCATGATAGGCAAATCAACAGGGTCGCCATTAAATTTTCTCCATAACATAAAAATGGGTTTTCCGAATTTACCGAAAAACCCATTAACAGCAAAATAGTGTGTGCGTTATCGTTACATTAAGTCTTGAATTATTTGAACATTATTTTTACGAACGTAGTTTTCTAAGGGTACGGATTACAAGAAATTTTCAAGACCGAGATTAATGGCTATTGAATGTGTTCAATAACGTTATATGATGCTGTGGAAGAATAAGCTGTGGTTGCAGCAGGTAAGCGTTTGGCTTTTGCTGAATGGAAAGCGAAATATCTTTTATTAAATTCTGAAAGTAAGCGAGTGATAAATAAACAGTCGTAGTGTTGAGAATACTTTGGTTCTTCATCTGGATGTTTTAGGATTTTTTAAAGGGTACGACCAACTAATATGAAATGAAAAATCTTCTGCATTAGTAAACGAAAATCTCTTTTCGATATTGCGTCAAAATTGATTGGTGCTCAGTAAAACGAGTGTACATGCTTCCAAAGGCTTGATGCTATTGGATTTGGCAATATCAAATAATTCCTGATTTTCTGCACCGGGATTAAATATGATTCTTTTTGGATGAAGTGAAAGTATATAATCGTAATATTCTTTTTGATTGGATGGATTGAGATAAAGTGTTACCGTGTCAATATTTTCGAATTGTTTTTTTTCTGTTTCCACATTCACATCGGCAACTGTTGTTTTTTTCCTGCCGATAGCAACAACATCATTCCCGAATTTGCGCAATTTATTTATCGCTAAATAACTATATCTCTCAGGATTATCTGATGCGCCAAGAACAAGAGTTTTTTTATTTAGTAATTCCATGTCAGTAAATAACAAACAGAGATTGCAAAAGTTTTAAGTCTTATTTTATAACCAGGCTATTGTGAATTATCAATTCTCAATTTGTCGGGCAATCCAGTCGTTTATCCATTTTTGCTTTTGTCATTTTAGATGGCCTTATCACAATGGCAATATATCCTCCACCATTCTGCATTTTATTTTTTGAAAAAATATTCGCCCAATTATGAATGCCTAATAAAAGCGGGCCGGCTTTGAATGCTCCGCCAACCCAAAATTGCCCTTCAATGTTATATTGTATGGGCATATAAACGCCCCATCTTTTTGTTTCCCACCTTGGTGTTAATGTAAGTAAATTGAGTTCTTCAACATGATGAATGCTTCCAGCAAACACGCTGCTCAGATTCACTGTAACATTTGCGTTCATATAGAAATCATTGCCTAAGGGCTTATCAACATTCACCACCAAACGCGTTGGGTTTTGGATTTTAAATTTTCCGTTGATGCGTGAAAAACCATTTACGATGGTTGCAAGGCTGTCATCAAAATCATTGAAATTGCTGACAGAATCAAATTTCCTATCCAGGTCATCATCGGTCACATTAGCTCTTGGGCCCGCAATTGCTCTGCTTTTGTTGCCATATACATACTGATTACGGCCAATGTCTAATAATGATACGCCAATCTTCCAGTCATAATCAAAATAGTCGTCTTCATCATACACAGTTGAAAGCGCTTGTGACTTGATGAGATATTCAACACCTACATCAAAAGAGAAACCACCGCGTGCATTCGTGACTACAAAATCTTTTAAATTTTGTGTGCTTGATTTGCTGTCCTGCCAGCCATCATAATTATAAGAATAGCCATACGTCGCAGAAGCAGTTTTTAAAGTGTAGTACTGCGATGTGCCATTGTTGTTTTGTGTTACCGTGCCATTATCGAGGTTAGCGTATGCTCCTGTTATTCCACGCATAGCCTTCACCGTTATTCCTGCGTTCAATCTTCCTCTGGAATCATCCAAAATTGTCTGGCTATATGTTAAAAAGCCCTCCAGCCAGCTACTTCCGGTGAAATTGCCATGATAAGAATTGGCGATATCGTTAATAGAGAAAAATTCATTTACATTATGAAGCGTGTCATTATAATTGAAAGGGGCGGTTTTTAAACGGCCATAACCTCTCAGATTTGCGCCGAATGCAAATGCCTGTTTTCTGTTCAATGCAAATCGTGCGTTGAGCAGGTTGACGTTAAAATTAACGTCAGCATATCGGTTATCTCCGCCGTTATTCATAACAAATTTTGAATTCTTTGCTGATGAGATCAAAGAATAATTCTGGATAGTGAAAGCATTGGTGGCACTTTTCAATTGAAGCGAAATAATATCAATATCCCAGGGAAAGGGCGTGTTTACAATTGATGCCGGATTATTACCAACGCCAAGGCTTCCTGCAAAAGATGATCCCTCCACCGCATGATAATTTTGTGCAGTCAGGCTTTTTGCAGATAAACATAACAATAAAACGGGGAAAATATATTTCATTTTATTCTCAATACGGTGCGCCATGAGTTTGGCGGATCAAATATGATACAAATTTTGGAAAAGGCTTAACCGAGCGTATTAAAAAGTTTGAAAGAAAATGATTGCCAAAAAAACGTTGAATGATACGGCCAGCTAACAACCGCCTGCTGAAAAGATGATTCCACTCATCCGTATATTCTTGTTCCATCTCATGTCTGGAGGTCTTCTCTTGCAAAAAGGAATCGATATGTTTAAAAGCGATCTTGCTCGCATAAAGTGCCATGCTCATGCCATTGCCGCAGAGTGGGGTTATCATGCCTGCGGCATCTCCCAGCATTAGTATGTGGTTTTCGATTTTCGATTTTTTTTCGAAGCTTATTTGTGAGATGATGACAGGCTCTTCAAAAAAAAATTTTGCTGAAGAAAATATTTTTTCTAAATAAGGATTCATGCGCAAAATATTTTTTTCCATTTCAGAGATTGAGTTATTGCTGATACGCAGATTTTCTGCATTGGTTAAATAACAAAAACAATATTTATTTTCTTCAATTTGTGATATGCCGCAATACCCATTTTCAAAATTATGCAAAGCAATCTGGTCTGAAGGAAGATTGGTTTTGATATGATATTTAACGCCGATGAAGTTGTTCAGCTTGTTGCTTTTTTTCAATGCAAAATTTCTTTTCCATTTTACATCAAGATTGCTGCGCTTACCAAAGCTGCCGCAAACAATTTTTGCCGAACAATAAACCGATAAGGATTGAATGTTGAATATGGAGTTTTCAAAAATAACATCAGTCACTTTGTTTTCTTCGAATAAATCTACTCCTGAGGCTTTTGCGATATTCGCGAGTTCGAAATCAATTTTATATCGGCTGATACCAAAGCCACCAAGAGGCAGCTCACTTTCAATATAGTTTCCATTTGGAGCTGAGACCAATAGATTTTTTATAATAGGCAGATTCCAATCACTCAGAGGTAGTCCAAGCTCTTCCAAAAAATTCCAGTTTTCAAAACTGATATATTCCCCGCACACTTTATGAAACGGATATTTTTCTTTTTCAAAAAGAGCCACATTATAGCCCGCTTTTGCCAATTGAATTGACAGCGCAAGACCTGCAAGACCGCCACCAATAATAGCCACATCATATGTTTTGTTGCTTAGTTCGTTCATGTGATTTGGTTAGGAACAACTATCAGCCAACGGAACGCCCATTTCCATTGTAGTGAATAATTGCTTATTCCGGATTGCTGCAATAATGATTCCCATTCTTCTTTTTGAAACCCACGGAGCACAGATATAGGCGCATCATTTTTTACGAGATAAGATTTTGAAAAAAATTTAGCGAGCAATTTGATGGAATAATATGCTAATGGATTTCTATGCAAATCATTAATAAAAAAGCCAATTTCTGAATTTGATTTCATCCATTGCAACATGCTCACAAGTTTTTCATTATTGAAATGGTGACAGAATAATGATGAAAAAATAATATCAGGCCTTTCGGGAAAATCATAATTGCGATAATCGCTCAGAATAAATTGAAACTTTTTATCATTGATTTTTGACTTCGCATATTCGATGCACCAGGCATTTATATCAATGCCAATAAAAGTAGCTGATATATTTTTTTTATTGCACCATTTTTTTAACACTTGCAAATTATCGCCACCGCCACAGCCGATTTCACAAATAGTAATTTCTTTTTTTTCTTTGGCTAATTTCTTAAAGCCATTTAATGTAATAGCATGTCCACCAAGCAAAGAGTTGATGACATCCAGTTCATGCATATTCTGTTTAATCGCCTCAAAAGAAATATCATCTCTGTCGAGTAATTCTGTCTGATTTGAACGGCTGTAAAAATTCATCTTATAATTTAAAACGAAATTTTATAATCAACGTTTATCTGGAAAATGTATCGCGACTGAACAATAGTGTTCGGAAACAATACAACATGCTTTTGCTGCAAACAATTGTCCGTATTGACTTTCAGGCAAATAGCAAATGGCATGCTTTTCGAAATCATTGTAGCATGAAAAAGTTGCAGTTTATTTCCGGGATAACTCAAAATGTTAAATAACCCTGACAAGAAAAATATTATTTAACATGGTGCAACATTTTCTGACAATGAACGTCACATAGCAAGCCGGCTTTTAATTTTCAATCTAACTACACACATTCAGGAATACAGCTTTCAAAATTTTTGAAGGCATGGAAATTATTTTTCGTATCGCAATCAAACTGCTTATAAGACAGAAAAGAAATCAAACAAAAAATATTCATTTTAAAAAATTCAGGTCATGAAAGTATTATCAAAATCAATCGCAACAGCTCTTATCGCAGGCATGTCTTTTATGGCAAGTCCTGCTTTCGCCTCAGTAAAATTGCCAGTCAATCGTGCAATAATGAACAAGAGCATTTTCTCATCAGGGAAAGAATCATTCAGCATCTCAGTTCAGCAATTAAAAAATTCTGATGTTATCCGTTTATTAATTTATAAACCCGAGCCAAAAAGATTGACAGTAAGGTTGAGGGACGTAAATGGGATAACTATTCATAGCTTTTTAACTGAAAAATCATTAAGTCTCGTTGGCAAAGATTATGATTTCTTAGGAGCAGAAGATGGCACATATACTTTAGAAGTAAGTGATGGTAAATCAAAGGTCAGCAAACAAATTCGATTGGAACATATCGTTACTAAAGAAATTACACAGGTTAGCATTCAATAAAATTTGAATGATGCTCATTAATAGCTTACTACATGAGTGCTTGAATTTTTTCCAAAGCAGGTTTTACTCAATGTGCTCATGTAGTTTTTGATTCTCTTTATTTGCTCATGCACTCGCAACAAAAGTTTCCATGGTAAGCCCGGGACCAAAAGCTGCGCCGAAAATTTTATTACTGTTTTTTAAACTTGATTTTTCAAAGAGCTTTTTTAAAACAAATAAAATTGTTGCTGAGCTCATGTTTCCATACTGCTTCAGCACTTCATAGCTTTCATCCAATTCGCCATTTGTGAGATGAAGGCTTTTATGAATCGCTTCTAAAATTTTTTTCCCACCAGGATGAATGCACCAATCCGTAATGTTTTCTTTTTTTAAATTATTTTTTTGAAGTGCTCTTTCAGTGAGCATTTCAAAATCTTCTTCAATAAGATTGGGAACATAACCACTCAGTGTCATTAAAAAACCTGTAGAAGATAATTCCCAAGCCATATCTTTTTTTCCTTTGGCAAGCACTTCGGAATAAAAACTATCTAAATGAATTCCTTTCGAAGAATGATTATCGGAGGTTATGATTGCTGCTGCCGAGCCATCTGAAAACAATAAGCTTGATGCAATGTTATCAGTTGTTGCTTCTCTCTGAAAATGCAATGTGCAGAGCTCAGTTGCGACAATCAGCACTTTTGACTGTTCATCTGATTTGCAAATCGCATCTGCCAGTTTCATCGCATGGATGGCAGCATAACAACCCATAAAATTCACAGAAGTCCTGAAAATATTTTTCGGTAAATCCATTAATTCCATCACCTGCAAATCAAGACCGGGAGCGCTCATGCCTGTGCAGCTCACGGTAATGAGATGTGTGATTTCTTTATGACTGATTTTATTAGCGATGCAGTCGCGAATGGCATCCACAGAAAGTGGCGCTGCGTATTTATTATACCACGCCATCCGATGCTCTAATGACGGGAATGGCTCTAAATTTTCTGAGTGAGGATAAAATTTCCAGTCGCTAATGTCTCTGCTGTAATCCGGAATCACAGAATGGCGATATTCAATACTGCTCTGATGATAAAGGAATTTTAATTTTCGTTTGTCTGCTTCATTCATCGCATACACATGCTGCATGAAATGAAGTATATCATCCTGTTTGTGCTTATGCGAAGGAACTGCCGTGCCGATGGAAATAATCTTGCTCAAAATATTTTATTCTTCTACAATTTACGAAATCCTGCTTTTTTTCGATTTATGAAATCTCATTCATTATCAACACAACTATAAAGCCAATATTCGTGCAAACAGATGCGATGATATTCATGCGCATTGTGTTTTCAAAATTAGCTTGCTGATTATCTTTCCAGACTTTTGCAGCCCAGATAAAAAAATAAACGAGCACAGGCAACATACAGGTTGCCAGCACAAAAAATTCTTTGATTTCAAGCGACACAAAAAAATAATAAGCAAGCAATGACATCGCTAAGAAATAAATGATGGCGGTGAAAATAAATGTGCCCTTATAGCCGAGCGTATAGCTGATGGTTTTCACGCCATCTTTCAAATCTGCTTCATGCTGATAAATCTGTGTGAGCGGATAAAAGCCGCCAATCAATAATGAACTTGCAATCACCCCCTCAAGCGGCACATGCAAAGTTTTTTCTGCATGTGCGCCATGATAAACCAAAAGAAATGTAACTGCGCCCTGAAAAATAATTACGGTGAGATAGCCGATTACAGGATATTTTTTCAACCTGATTTTGCGGTTGCTGTAAGCTCTTGATGCAAGGATATAAGCAACAGTCCCAATCAAAAAATAAATGCTGATGAATGCACTTAATAAAATGGCAGCAACATCCATGAATACTGTCACATAAAAAAGTTGCTTTGTTGGTTGAGCAGGATTTTTTAACCCTCCAATGCTGGTTTCATCTCTGTCCATATAACTGTTATAACCATTGCTTGCAGGATAAACCAGCAAATGAAGAATGATGAAAATCAAAATTGCATGATACCAGTTTTTATAAACCAACTGGCTCATCGCAAACCAATAAACCGGCATTAAGAAAAATGAAAAATGAAAGCGCAGCAACTGAATGGTAGATTTCTTCAGCATGTGTTGAAATTAAAGACCTGTCAGGTTTTAAAACCTGACAGGTCTGGCGAACTATTTTCTTGAATGTAATGCTACTTTATTTCCTTCAGTGTCTATAAAAAAAGCAATATGCCCGACTTCCGGTGTAACCAACATTTTCTGCTGAATGATTTTGCCACCCGCATTTTCAACCCTGTCTAAAATGATTTGTAAATCCGGTTCAGCATTCAGGTAAACTATGGAACCATTTTCAGATGGCGTATATCCATCACCCTGACAAATAGCACCACCGATTTTTCCGCTTTTGAAATCGTATAAAAAGAAACCCATCTTTTTGCTTCCAACCGAGCTTTCAGGAATCTGGTAATCAAAAATGGTTTCGTAAAATATTTTGGCGCGGTCAAAATCTGCCGCAGGTATCTCAAACCAGTTGATAGCATTGGTGAGTTCCATAAAATTAATTTGTAATAATGAAAATAATCAAAAGCTATAAAACAATAAACTTATTTCATTTGCCATAGGTTGCCATGCTTTTGCAATCGCAGTCAGTCTCAATTTCAGTCTTCATGATTTTTGCAAACCACCGGTAATAACCAATCCTTTCTTCTTTTTTTGAGATAACTGTTGAATCTTCTGAATTGCATTCAATGCCACCGTTAATAATATTGATGACCATCCCGAATCCCGGTTTGCGATTTAATTTTAAATCATCATCTGATGGTTGCCATTTCCCGCACATTACATCGTGACATGAAGGCTTTGGCTTTTGATTGCGCATCCAAAACCATAACGCTGTTTTAAATGCAATGACGCCATCTATACTGACAAGTTCCGGTTGCTGCAACAAAGGCAAATTCAATTCTTCACCAGCCAGACCATAATTGTAAGCATAACTTAATTGCATTGGCCCTCTTCCGTAATATGATTTTCCTTCAACAGGCTGATATTTGCTCGTGCCTGCAGTATTATAAACCGTGCAATGTCCATCTTTGCATGCCTGTTCTTCAGTGAAAAATAATCCCCATGCGAATGTGCCGCCTTTTGCATTTGCCCATCCGCCGGATGTTTCGTGAGCGATGTTTGCAAGAAAAGCAATCAATTCCTTTTTTCGTGTTGATGAATCGCCGTCGTTTGCGAACAATGAAAAACTTCTGCAAGCTTCAACAAAATTTTTATAGGAATAGATTGAATCGTGATGAGGAAATAGTTTTTCGTATTGTTTTTTGGATAGGAGATGTGTAATGGATGAATCCTGATTTGTGTTGCTGAATGCAGGAGTTGAAATTATGATGAAAGAGATTATTAATAATGAAAATAGTTTCAAAGCAAATTTATTAGCCACAGATTCTCACAGAAAATATATCCCTCATCCACGGCTATTTAAAAATAGAACAAAGGAGTTGAATTATTTCTTGCAGAAAATGTTTGGAGAAAAATTAACATAGATTGTGAATTATGAAACTTCAAAAATAGTGTCGTTAGATATTCTGAAACCGAAGCTCATTAGAATATCAACAGTACAAGAGTGCGACGCAACGATGCTTAGCAGAGAACAAATGTCTGTTACATAAAAAAAAGCCCTAAATGAACAGGGCTCTATATTTTATAAAACTAATTTGTATTATCTCGCACGCTGACTGCCTGACCAGGAACGTTGATTGCTTCTGAAATTAGCTCTGTTTCCTGAGCCATTTCTTTGCTGAACAGGTTTTCTGTAAGCAGATGGATAAATAACAAGCGAAGTGTTGCTCATCGCATAAGGATGATCATTAATAACCGGAATCGATTTCGTAATGAGCTTATGAATGTCTCTCAGAAATTCTTTTTCTTCCTGATCGCAAAATGAAAGTGCAATTCCGCTCGCGCCTGCACGGCCTGTTCTGCCAATGCGATGCACATAGGTTTCAGGCACATTTGGTAATTCGAAATTGATGACATGTGTGAGCTCGTCGATATCAATTCCTCTTGCAGCAATATCTGTTGCAACAAGCACTCTTGTTTGCTGTGATTTAAAATTTGTTAATGCACGCTGGCGAGCCTGTTGTGATTTATTTCCATGAATCGCTTCTGCTTTGATGCCTGCACGATTCAGGTTTTGTGCCACTTTATCCGCGCCATGTTTGGTGCGTGTGAAAACCAATGCCGTATTTATAGATTTGTTTTTCAGCAAATGCAACAGCAATGATGTCTTATCTTTTTTCTCTACAAAAAAAAGTGACTGCTGAATAGTATCTGCAGTTGATGAAACCGGCGTCACCTCCACTTTTTCAGGGTTTGATAAAATAGTGTTCGCGAGTTTCTGAATTTCCGGCGGCATCGTTGCAGAGAAAAATAATGTCTGCCTTTTTAGCGGAAGCTTTGCTACGATTCTTTTCACATCGTGCACAAAACCCATGTCGAGCATGCGGTCGGCTTCATCGAGCACAAATAATTGTATGTGCTGGAGACTGATAAAACGTTGTTCGATTAAATCGAGCAAGCGTCCCGGTGTTGCCACTAAAATATCAACGCCTCTGCGCAAAGTTTGTGTTTGATTGTGCTGCGACACACCACCAAAAATGACCATCTGCTGCAAGCCGGTGTATTTTCCATAAGCTGCAAAGCTTTCTTCAATTTGAATCGCGAGCTCGCGGGTCGGTGTTAATATAAGTGCTTTAATTGTGCGTGGTCCATTCTGTAAATTTTTTTGTTCATGCAAAATCTGCAGCATCGGGATGGCGAATGCGGCTGTTTTGCCGGTGCCTGTCTGAGCGCACCCCAGGAGGTCTTTTCTGTTTAATATGATGGGTATCGACTTTTCCTGAATGGGCGTAGGATTAGCATATCCTTCATTTTTCACGGCCTTTAATAAAGGCTCAATGAGATTGAGTTGTTCGAATAACAATTGTAAATGTTTTAAATTAAAAATAACCGGAGCAATTGAATGCTGCGGCAGTGATTGCTTCTGCTTTTAACGTGTAATTCAATAAGACTTTTTTGAAAACAACCAGTCTGCCATCAATTACCTTCAGAAAGAAGGTTGTCACTAAAAGTGAAAGAAAGGAATGTAAGCTGGTGCAAATATATAACGAAATAACCAAAGTGCCTAATCTTGTGAAAATAGGATATGCGTGAGCGTTATTTTTGAATCGTTTAATTCGTAAAAAATAATTTTTTATGTTTCCGGTCAATTGCTACCATGAAGCATTCTTGCAGCTTGTCCGCCGCGGCGGATTGCACTCTTGTACAGTTGGAATTCTTTTGAGCAATGTGCAGCAGTCATTACCAATTCTTGCTTGCATTCCTTCTTAATTCATAGAGATTGCAAACCTGACAGGTTTAATTCTGCTTTTTAGAATTGCATGAAGAAAACCTGTCAGGTTTAATAGTCGCGGAGTAAAATTTTTTAAGCTATCAAATCAACCCAAACTGCTTAAAATGATGCGTGAAATGCTTGTTGTGAAATATTATCCATTCCTTATAATCAAGTTCCCCCATAACGGGATGTATGGGTTTGGCTTCTTGGTTCATCTCAAAATATTCATGAAACTTATCTAGCTGAATGGATAATCGACTAATTGCAGTCTGCAAATCAGGAAAAACAAGTCTTGGCAAATCATCTCCTAGCATCGGCGCTTTAAAGCCTTGTGGAAATGCAGCATCGGAATGGATGACAATATTTTTAATCACCATAGCTTTTTCAGGCGGGTAATATAATTTTTGCGGAAGCTTTCCATTGGAAAATAATACTCCACCACAAATATGTTCGACCATGTGCTGAGCAGTCATCTTACCGAATAATGGAACAGCATTCGCATCCAGGCGCTCAAGCATTTCGAAGATGTTTTGTTTGTTGTTGATGTCGATTATATTGTTCATCATTTAATTTTCATGCTCAACAAAAAATCCTGCTCTGAAAAAGCAGGATTAATAATTTCACCATTCACTATTGACCATTCACCATCACACCAACATCCGCAAAGGCTCTTCCAGCAAGCTTTTCAGCGTTTGCAAAAATGCAGAGCCTGTTGCGCCGTCAACCACACGGTGGTCGCAGCTTAATGTCACTTTCATCACATTGCCCGGAACAACTGCGCCATTTTTTACAACGGGCACCTGACTGATGCCACCAATAGCCAATATGCATGCATCCGGCGGATTAATAATCGCAGTGAACTCTTCAACGCCAAACATGCCAAGATTAGAAATTGTGAAAGTGCTTCCTTCCCAATCTGCAGGCTGCAATTTTTTATTCTTTGCTTTTTGTGCAAAGTCTTTTACTTCGGTTGCAATTTGTGTGAGTGATTTGGTATCCGCAAAACGAACAACAGGAACAAGCAATCCATCTTCGACCGCAACTGCAACACCAATGTTCACGTGATGATTGATTCTTATTTTATCTCCCAGCCAACTGCTGTTCACAGCAGGATGTTTTTTCAATGCAACAGCAACAGCTTTCAGCACGATATCGTTAAAAGAAATTTTTACAGTCGCCACTTCATTCAGTTTCGCACGGCTTTCAACAGCTTTGTCCATGTCGATGCTCATCGTGACATAAAAATGTGGCGCACTGAATTTGCTTTCAGCCAAACGTTTTGCAATTACTTTGCGCATTTGCGAAACAGGAATTTCATCAAAGCTTACTTGTCCTGCAGGAGCTTGTTGCGCAGCGGCTGTTGGCTGTTGACTGCCAACTGTTGACTGCCGACTCTCAACTGGTTTATAATTATCAATATCACTCTTCACAATTCTTCCACCGTCTCCGCTGCCTGCAACTTTTGAAATATCGATTCCTTTTTCCTGAGCCAATCTTTTTGCAAGCGGAGAAGCTTTCACTCTTCCGTCTCCATTCAATGAAGCTGCATACTCTTCAACAGGCGCGGCAGTTGTAGCTGCTGGCTGGGCTTCTGCCTGAGAACCTGATGCTGCAACAGCAGGTGCAGCACCTTTATTTTTTACTGCATCTACAATTTTTTGCACGTCCACTTTTTTCTCGTCACCGATAATCGCGAGCAAATCATTCACCTGAATTTTTTCTCCTTTCTGCGCACCGACATACAACAATTTTCCTTCTTTATAACTCTCTAATTCCATCGTTGCTTTATCGGTTTCAATATCCGCAAGAATATCTCCCTTTTTAACGGTGTCGCCTACCTTTTTTTGCCAGTCGGCAATCACACCCTCTGTCATTGTATCGCTTAAGCGTGGCATCAAAATCACTTCTTCCATTTTTGAAATATCAATGGCAGGTGCAGAAGCAGTTGCTACAGGAGCCGCAGCAGACTTGGCTTCCGGAGCAGGAGCTTTTGCTTCTTCTTTTTTTATTTCTGTTTTTGCAGGCTCAGCAGATTTTGCCTGCGCTGCGCCGCCACCTTTCACTAATGATGAAATATCTTCTCCCGGTTTGCCGATGATAGCAAGCAAATCATTCACCTGTAATTTGCTTCCTTTGTCGCCGCCAACATGCAGTAGTGTGCCATCTTTATAGCTTTCCAGTTCCATCGTAGCCTTATCCGTTTCCACTTCGGCAAGCAGGTCGCCTTTCTTTACCGCATCGCCCACTTTTTTGTGCCATGAGGCAATCACACCTTCTGTCATCGTATCGCTCAGGCGCGGCATCAAAATAACTTCAGCCATATATTCAATCAGTTTAATTTTTTGAGAACCCGAAATTAGGAAAAAACTGGCTTTAATTGCTCAATTGAGGAATTGCGCCATTTTCAAATTTTCTAACTTATTTTGATACGAGCATCGAAACTCCAATTGAGCATCGTTGCGTCGCAATCCGTTCATCTGTAGTGCTGCTATTAAGCTTCAGACTGTGGATGAATCTTCATGATTAATTTCATAATCGCTCTTGCCAGACCTGTCAGGTTTTGAAAACCTGACAGGTCTGTGTTATGCTTGCACTTCAAAATTTATTATCGCTCATACTTCCAAAGAACTACAAACTACAAACTCGAAACTATCCCGCAGTTACTGCCACATCCTTCACATTACCTGTTCTTTTCAAAACGCCCCAATGTTGCAGCTCGCCTTTGATTGCTTTGCGGAAAGTTTTGTAGAGCACATACCACAACAGCCAGCGCCATACCAATCGCTGCGGAATGAGCCAGATCAATTTTGAAATTCTCTCTTTTTCAAAACTAAATGCAAGAACAGCAACAGCAACATCCACCAACATAAACACCAGATAATAGACGCCGATTTTTCCTGCATTGCCTGTGAACAGTCCAATCAACATAAAGAAATCAGCAAGCGGAATTACTGACGGGATAATGTATTGGAAAATTAAAATGTTTGGCATCGCTAACCAACCGAGCCATTTATATCTCCAGTTAAAAAGCGCATCGCGGTTTTTCCAGAAAGTCTGCATCACGCCAAAGCTCCAGCGTGAGCGCTGCTTCAGGAACATCTTCAAAGTTTCAGGCGCTTCCGTCATCGCAACTGCGCCGTTTTCATTCTCCACCACATAGCCTTGCCTTAAAATACGAATTGTCAAATCACAATCTTCAGCCAAAGTATCAGTAGTAAATCCACCAGCATCTTCTATCGCTTTTTTTCTGAAAGCACCAATCGCTCCGGGTACAACCGTGATTGCATTCAGATAAGAAAATGCTTTCCTGTCAAAATTCTGGCTGCTGATATATTCAATGGATTGCCATTTTGTGAGCAGATTGACTTCGTTTCCAACTTTTACATTTCCTGCAACTGCGCCCACTTTCGCCGCTGTTGCCGGATTAAAATGCATCATCATTTTTGAAATGGCATCCGGCAATAATTTCGTGTCGGCATCAATGCACACCACAAATTCTGCGTTCGATTGCTGTATTCCATAATTCAACGCAGATGCTTTTCCGCCATTTGGTTTTGAAAACACTTTTACTTTATCATTATTAGCAAATGCTGCATTCACTTTTTCGTAAGTGCTGTCTTTACTCCCATCATCCACAAAAATAATTTCGAGATTTGGGTAATCACCGTTTAACAAACTTTGCACCGAGCTCACTGCATTCACTTCTTCATTATATGCAGGAACAATGATGCTCACCAACGGCGCATCATTTTTGCCTGAAAACCAAAATGGTTGCCTCAATAAATTCTTTTCATAATAATGCTCCTGCGTTGCAATTGCTGCCAGAAAAACAATGCGTGCTATGGAAAGAATAATGAACACGATGAAAAGCGAAAACAAAATATGGCTTCCCCAATAAGCTATTTCTGCCAGCCAGTAATTTATCTGCAGCACATAATAACCGCTGCCACGCGGAACTTCGGGCATCAAATCATCTTTCTTTTTTCCTATTAAGTCAGCAACAGTTGTAAATGTGTATCCTCTTCCTTTGAAATAATGAATGATTTGTGGCAATGCTTTCACTGTCGCCTCCCGGCTGTCGCCACCTGCATCATGCAGCAGAATAATATTGCCGCTGAGATCCTGCGCGGTCATATCTTCTTTTCGGCGTATGACCCTTGCTACTATTGAATCTGCGGGCGTTCCGGGTTCCCAATCGAGCGGGTCGATAGATTCGCCGATATCCAAATAATTTAATTCTCTGGCGATGGCAACAGGAACAAGCTCTTCATATTTCTGCGGCTCAAAATCTGCATTGAATGGCGCTCGAAACATTACGGTTGAGCGACCGGTGATGCATTCAAGCAATAAACGCGTTGCTTCAATTTCAAGCCTTGCTCTTTTTGTGCTCACCTTTGCAATATTCGGGTGAGTGAAAGTGTGGTTGCCAATTTCATGCCCTTCACGGAAAATTCTTTTTACAATAGGGATATTATTTTCTGCATTAATACCGACGAGAAAAAAAGCAGCTGGCACTTTTTCACGGGCAAGTATATCCAAAATTTGCGGAGTATAAACAGGGTCAGGCCCGTCATCAAATGTGAGCACTAATTTTTTCTTGTCCTGTGTTCCGTATTTTTTTGCCACCCACTTGGATGGGAGCGTGTCATATTTTTCTTCACTGATTAAATATTCACTGCTATCGATTTCCAACCGGAGTTTTCCGCTTGTCGGGCCTCCTAAAATATCCAGCACTTCGCCTTGCCCGGAATATGCAACGGTTTCATTGCCCACCAATAATTTCACATTGTTGAAGTTGGAATAATCATAACGCCTGATACTGTCTTTGCCCATGTCCCTATCATAAAAATCCCACATGCGCGAATCCTCTGAACCCAGCCTCCAGAGCGAGACTCCGCTTAATCCATATTCTACGGCAAACCTCAATGTGTTAAATGTTGTGGCTGCATCCGTAAAATGCACTTCATGGTCAATGCCCCTGTCATCTCCATAACTGAAATGAAGATTGTAAGAATCATTGTCGAAATTAATTTTGCCATCATAGCTTCTTGCAAGCGTTAATGCGTCCTGATATTTAACCGGCAAAGCAGATTTCGTTTTTCCTTCTGCATCCAATGTCCAGTCATAGCCAAAACCTGCCAATGCTAATATTAATTTTTGCGGCGGGATTTTTCTCGCTGCCTGGTCAACAGCTGCTTCAATCCATTTCTGATGCGAGATTGGCCCTGGTAGTGTGCTTTCAGAAAACTGGTCATAAGCCATTAAGCAGATATAGTCGTTGTATTTTGATAAACCGGACAAATCATAATCATCATTAAAAGGAGCGACATCTTGTGTGACTAAAAAATTTTGTGCATGCAGTTTTTCATACAATTCTTTCTGGAACAACACGAAAGTTTCACTTTTCGGCTCTTTCAATTCTTCAAAATCAATATTAATGCCATCGAGACTGTCTTTTTTTAGTACTTTAATAATATCATCAATTAATCTTTCTTTTTTCGCTTTGTCAGTGAAGATGCGATGCACAACATCTCCGCGAAAACTTTGATTGAAATTATTAGTAAGAATTGGGAGCACCTTCACTGAAGCTTTGTTCATCACATTTAATGCTGCAGTATCAATATTTGTAACAAGTGTGTCAGCATTCGGGTCAAGAAAAAACCATTCAGGAAAAACGACATTCATGTGCGCAATGTTTTGCCTGAGAGATGCCAATGATTCTTTATCCCAGTTCACATAAAAAGCAGCGCGAATTCCTGTGGTAAATTTTTTGAATGAATAAAAACTGGAGTCAGCCTGAACAACAATGCCATTTCTTTTTCTGAACCTTCTGGGAACCGGGTAACCACCGGCTTTGTAAGCTTCTTTTTCGTTGATGTATTTTCTGAAGCCGGCGTATTGCTTAAAAATTTTACTCTTGTTAGCGAGACCGCTGTTGGTATCTAGTAAAGCTTGCTTTTCCTGTGTGGATGCAAATTGAGGCAAACCCGGTGTATAAACCCGGGAAATAGCAATGATTATGATGACGATTGCAAAAATGAGCAGCAATAAAAGAAGCCTGCTGCTCCATTTGAACCTTTGCCAACGCGAAGAAGAATCGGTTTGGAAAATCTGGTTAGTCGAATTTTTTGCCATAAGTTAGGTGCTGGCAAATTTCCTTCCTTTTAGATATTCACCAAAATTGTTATTAAGAATTTAACGAAATAGTTCTGAGTTGGTAGTTAATAGTTCATAGTCGGGAGCAATGAGTAATTAATTGACTTAGGAAAATTGAAATCGTCAACAACAACTCAGAACTCACAACTCTGAACTGTTCAATAATCCAGCTCCAGCCTCAACTTGTCTTTCAGCTCTTTCACCAACGGATATTGCTCGATTATTCTTTGATATTGTTCTCTTTTGTTCAATGGTCTGTCAGTTGGCTCCGGCGCAACATTGCTCTCATCAACCACAACAGAAAAAGAAAGCGCTTTGTTATTGAATGTTTTTTGTAAAAAGCCTGACACATTTCTTTTCTCCTGCTCTATAAATTTTTGTTCGAGATTATTATTGGTGACCACTTCAAACAAGCTATCATTAACGATTTTTATATTAGCCAATTCAAAACTCTGAAGTGCAGGATTTTTTGATAATCGCAACTGTTGTGCATATTGTAGCCATGCTTCTCTTAAATTTTCATCAGTGAGCGATTTTATTTTGTCATCAGCAACTGTTTGTTGTCTTCCTGCAACTTCCTGTCTTAGTTTTGATAATGCGCCAAGAGTTGGATTGATTGCCGGTTTTGCAGCTTGTTTAATTGGTTGAGAGTAAGATTCGTTGCTTTCTTCTATCAACACATTTTCTTCTACAAGTTTCGTTTCTATTAGCAATTTTGCACGATTGCTTCCAATACCGATTTCAGGCTTTTCAACAATTTTGTTTTCTTGTTTTTTTCTCGGTGCTTCAACTGGAACAATATTTCTGAAAGCAACTGATTTGGATGTTTCAGCTACTTTTTTTTTACTGAAGGTTTCATTGTTGCTGGCAAGCTCAATCGCTTGTTGCAGATAGCAAAGTTTTATTAATGCAAGCTCTACATGCAGTCTTTTATTTCTTGCAGCTTTGTAATTGATTTCTGTTTCATTCAGCACATTCAATGCGCTAATCAAATAAGCAGTGTTTATTTTTTTTGCACTGCTGACATATTTTTCTTTGAAGCTTTCCACTGCTTCTAATAATTGTGCGACTTTTTCATCTTTGCACACTAATAAATTCCTGATAAATTCTGCAAAACCATTCAGCACCAAATCACCTTCAAAACCTTTTCTGTTGATATCATCATACAGCAACATGGCATCTGCCAGATTTTGCTGCTGCATGGCTTCTATCAATTTGAAATAATAATCGGCATCTAAAATATTGAGATGCTCCAATGTATTTTGATAAGTGATTTCATTATTAGTGAAACTGGAAATTTTATCAAGAATACTTAATGCATCACGCATGCAGCCTTCGCTTTTTTGTGCAATGACATGCAGTGCCGCTTTATCTGCTTTTATTTCTTCTTTATCACAAATTTCCTGTAAATGTTCAACTGTGTCATTAACAGTGATTCTTTTGAAATCGAAAATCTGGCAGCGGCTTAATATGGTTGGGAGGATTTTATGCTTCTCGGTTGTTGCCAAAATAAAAATGGCATAAGGCGGCGGCTCTTCCAATGTTTTTAAAAATGCATTGAATGCGGAAGAACTGAGCATGTGAACCTCATCAATGATATATACTTTGTATTTTCCCGCTTGCGGAGCAAAACGAACTTGTTCAACTAATGAACGGATATCATCAACAGAGTTATTGCTTGCAGCATCGAGCTCATGGATGTTCAAAGAAGTTCCCTGGTCAAATGAAACGCAACTATTACAAGTATTGCACGCTTCGCCATCTGAAGTTTTATTTTCACAATTAATTGTTTTTGCTAAAATCCTTGCACAGGTTGTCTTTCCAACACCACGAGGGCCGCAAAACAAAAAAGCATGAGCAAGCTGATTATTCCTGATTGCATTTTTTAAAGTAGTGGTAATATGCGATTGCCCAACAACTGTTGAAAAATTTTGTGGTCTGTATTTTCGGGCGGAAACGATGAATTTGTCCATACGGTTGCAATTTACGTTTCAGTTTTGAGTTGGCAGTATTCAGTTTGCAGTTGGTGAATAAAAAGTCGGCGATTAACGTCATCGGTCGGCAGTGCTGCAATTCGAAACCGATAAACAAATTTAGAAGTTCAGTACTGCCGACTGTGAACTGCCAAATCCGACTATAAAATTGGATGTCTCTTAAACTCTTTCGTTCTGTCAAATAAATATCTGTAAGTAGTGAGTGTGCGGCTTCTGTAAGTGCCGAGTGCTTCTGCAACATTTATCATTTTCGGGTTGAATTCTCCAATCCATTGCATTTCATATTTTTCATATTTCAATTCTTTCTGGATAATTTTTGCGCCTTCCATAATCATGTAGCTGTCCACACCTTTTCCCTGCCATTCGGGAACTACGCCAAATGCCAGCCCTACGAATTTGTTGCACTTTTTTGTTTTTTTCACCCACAAAAATTTCAGCTTGCTAAATAAATCGAATTTTCCGTTCAGGTGTTTGAACCATTGATTCAAGTCGGGAAGATTGAGCCACATTGCAACCGGCTCATCTTTATAATAAACAAACCAGCTCACGCTTTCATCAATCACAGGTTTCATAGATTGAAACATTTTTCTGACCACCGGCTCTGCCAGTTCTTTCAATCCGCCATGACCGGACCATGCTTTGTTATAAATGACGGTGAAATCTTTTGCGAATTTATCCAGCTCATTTTTTTTGATATGCTTGGAAGAAAAATTCGGGTCAGCAGCGCAGGCAGCGTGACGGTCATAAAATTTTTGCTGAACCTTATCTGCAACCGTTAATCCAAAACAGATTTGATAAAAAAAATTTTTGAAGCCATAATTTTCGAATAAAGCCTGATAATAAGGCGGATTATAATTCATGCAATAAAGCGGCGGTTCAAATCCCTGAACTACTAATCCCCACCAGCGGTCACGCTCGCCGAAATTAATCGGCCCGTCCATTGCCTCCATTCCTTTTTGCATGAGCCAATGTTTGGCAACATCAAAGAGCATATCAGCAGCTTCCTGGTTATTGATACAATCAAAAAAACCAACCCCACCGACAGGAACATCATCACCTTTTGTTTTATATTTTTTATTAGCGAATGCAGCAATGCGCCCGATAAATTTTCCATCTTCATCTTTCAAAATCCATCTTTTCACTTCGCCGAAACGGAAAGCTTTGTTTTTTTCTTTATTAAAAACTTCGTTCACGTCTTTATCAAGAGGGCGAATATAATTCGGGTCATGGCGGTTCAATTCAACATTGACTTGGATAAAACCTTTTGCGGAGCTGTTGTCTGTTACTTCTATTAATTGCATAAAAAATGAATCATCAAAAATAAGGAACAAGAAATAAGATACAAGGTTCAAGGTACAAGCTTTACAATAGCAAGAGTGATTAAACAACTATCTTTTTATATTGAAACTTTGAACTTTGATTCTCAAAGATGATAGCCATTTTTGAGCTTGTTCCTTGATTCTTGTGCCTTGTTTCTTGAGTCTTCAACCTTGTTTCTTATCCCAAAAAGTTCATTTCGGATTTTTGACTCCACTTCCTTACATTTGCAGCCAATTTTAAACCCCCACATTTAAATAATTGCTGATATGGCAAATGTTGGAAAGATTAAACAGATTATCGGTGCGGTCATCGACGTTCAGTTTGAAGATAAGCTCCCCGAATTGTATAATGCGCTGGAAGTGAAAAGGCAAAATGGCGAAACGCTTGTGCTTGAAGCTCAGCAGCATCTTGGTGAGGATAGTGTTCGCTGCATTGCGATGGATGGGACCGAAGGCATGGTTCGCGGAATGGAAGTTATTGACACGGGTATTGCCATTGCGATGCCGGTTGGCGATGCTATTAAAGGTCGCTTGTTCAATGTTACCGGCGACCCTATTGACGGATTGCCTGCCGTGTCAAAGGTTGGCGGCAGACCAATTCACTCGAAGCCGCCTGCATTTGAAAACCTCAGCACTTCAACGGAAGTGTTGTTCACCGGTATCAAAGTAATTGATTTGATTGAGCCTTATGCAAAAGGCGGAAAGATTGGTCTGTTCGGTGGTGCAGGTGTAGGGAAAACAGTATTGATTCAGGAGCTCATTAATAATATCGCAAAAGCTTATGCCGGTGTTTCGGTGTTCGCGGGTGTTGGTGAAAGAACGCGTGAAGGAAATGACCTGATGCGTGAAATGATTGAAGCTGGCATTATGAAGTATGGCGATGAATTCAAGCACAGCATGGAAAATGGCGGCTGGGATTTGAGCAAAGTGGATATGAAAGAACTCGCTGAATCAAAAGCGACTTTCGTGTTCGGACAAATGAACGAACCGCCGGGAGCCCGTGCCCGCGTGGCTTTGAGCGGATTGACGATTGCCGAATATTACCGTGATGGCGATGGCAAAGGTCAGGGTCGCGATATCCTTTTCTTTGTTGATAATATCTTCCGTTTCACACAGGCTGGTTCTGAAGTGTCGGCGCTGTTAGGTCGTATGCCTTCAGCGGTAGGCTATCAGCCAACGCTTGCAACAGAAATGGGATTGATGCAGGAAAGAATTACTTCTACAAAAAATGGTTCTATCACTTCCGTTCAGGCGGTGTATGTTCCGGCGGATGACTTGACTGACCCGGCTCCTGCAACAACTTTTGCGCATTTGGATGCAACAACTGTATTGAGCAGAAAGATTGCCGATTTAGGTATTTATCCTGCGGTTGACCCATTGGATTCCACTTCGAGAATTTTGACTCCATTGATTGTGGGCGATGCGCATTATAATTGTGCGAACAGCGTGAAATTGATTTTACAGAGATATAAAGAATTGCAGGATATCATTGCGATTCTCGGTTTGGATGAATTGAGCGATGAAGATAAAATGACTGTTGCACGTGCACGTAAAGTGCAGCGTTTCCTGTCGCAGCCATTCCATGTTGCGGAAGCGTTTACTGGTTTGAAAGGTGTGCTTGTTCCGATTGAAGAAACCATCCGCGGTTTCAATATGATTATGGACGGAGAAGTGGATGAATAT
>Ga0209060_10001487_pt1 | contig 25595 bp, 20 predicted proteins | sample Coa_R1_8_FD_187155 | JGI IMG/M metagenome (GOLD analysis project Ga0209060, IMG submission 187155) | Surface soil microbial communities from Centralia Pennsylvania, which are recovering from an underground coalmine fire - Coalmine... | ecosystem: Environmental > Terrestrial > Soil >...
CGGAGGCGGTGCTGCGTCACGGAGCAGAATTGACGCTACTCACCTCGCCGAGGAGGGGGAGGACCGACGGGGCGCGAGCGCAAGCAGGCCGGTGAGGAGTTTTCGCCGCAACTTGTGCATATCGTTATGACGGCTTATCAAAGATGGATGCCTGAAGGACCCATGGCCGAACATTTCCGCCAATTGACCGCGCGTGCAGCGGCGGCGGTGCGTCCGTATCTCCCAAAGCGCTTACGTGGTGGACTTCCGGTAGTGCCGGTCGTGCGGCTCACCGGCGTCATCGGCTTTTCGACTCCGCTGCGCCCGGGCCTCTCCATTGCGGCCGTCGCGAAAACTCTCGACCGCGCCTTCGCGGTCCGCAATGCCAAGGCGGTGGCGCTCACGATCAACTCGCCCGGCGGATCGGCTGTGCAGTCGCATCTCATTTTCCGGCGGATTCGCGCGCTCGCCGAGGAAAAGAAGCTCCCGGTCGTCGCCTTCGTGGAAGACGTCGCTGCCTCGGGCGGCTACATGGTCGCCTGCGCTGCCGACGAGATCGTGTGCGACCCTGCTTCCATCGTGGGGTCGATCGGCGTCATCGGCGCGAGCTTCGGGTTCCCGGAAGCCATGAAGAAGCTCGGCATTGAACGGCGCGTCTACACGGCGGGCGAGCACAAAGCGATGCTCGACCCCTTCCTCGCGGAGGACGAGGGGGACGTGGCGCGTCTGAAGGCGATTCAGCGCGATATCCACGATATGTTCATCGCCCTCGTACGCGAGCGCCGTGGCGCCCGACTTAACGGTCCCGAACAGAGAGTATTTTCCGGCGAATATTGGGTCGCTAGGACGGCGCAGGAATACGGCCTCGTCGATCAACTCGGCGATGTGCGTGCGTTCATGCGGCAGCGCTTCGGCGAGGAGGTGGTGCTGTCACCCGTCCCGCCGGAGCGTTCGCTGTTCGGACGGCGGACCCCGGGTGTGGCCGGCATCGCGCCGGAGCGGCTTCTGGATTACGCGATCGGGCAGCAGGGATTGATCGAGGAGGTCATATCGGCGCTCGAAGCGCGTGCTATCTGGGCGCGATTTGGCTTGTGACTACCCCCACCCTGCCTCCCCGCATGTGGAGAGGTAGGGTGGGGGCGCAAAATCATCGCTGCGCTTAGCCTGTCGCAAACGGACCAATGTCATGCTGCCTCTGCCGCCCGTCATCTCCTGGACGCTCGCCGCCATCGGCGTCACCGCCCTCGCCAAAGTGCTGGCCCGGGAATGGCGACGGGTGAACGCGGAACTCGACGCCTGCGCGCGCGCAGCGGAGCCGGTCGCGCGCGATGAATTGCCGACATTACGACGCGACCCGCAGAGCGGCGTGTACCGGCCCGAGTGAGCGCTATTCCGCCTGCGCCTTGACGCCGACCTCTTTGACGACCTGGCGCCAACGCGCCGTTTCGGCCGCAATGAGCGCTGCCAGGTCCTCGGGCGAGCCGCCGGTGGATGAAACACCATTTTCCGCGAGCTTGGTGCGGGTTTCGGCGGCACGTGCGGCGGTGTTGAAAGCGGCGTTGAGCTTTGCGATGACGCTCGGCGGAGTCCGGGCAGGCGCCAGCACACCGGACCAATTATCCGCGACCACATCCGCGAAGCCCAGTTCCGCGAAGGTCGGTACGCCCGGCAGCACGTCACTGCGGCTCTGGGCGGCGACCGCCAGCACCTTGGCTTTGCCGGCCTTGAGCTGCGGCATCAGTACCGGGACTTCGGCGCTCATGCCGTTCACCTGGCCGCCAATGAAATCCGAAATCGCCTGGCCGGCGCCCCGATAGGGCACGTATTGCAGCTTGATACCGGCCGCATGCTGGAGCAATTCGATCGCCAGATGCGAGATCGCGCCGACGCCCGTAATCGCGACCGTGATGGCGCCGGGTTTCGCTCGCGCCAGCGCCAACATGTCCTGCGCGGTATCGACCTTCAGGGTGGGACCGGCCGCGAACAGCACCGTGTTGCGGGCGATCGGCGCCACCGGGGTGAAGTCCTTCACCGGATCATAGGGCAAGTCGGACCGCATGCTCGGGTTGATCGTGATGGCGCCGGCGGTCGAGAAGAACAGCGTGTAGCCGTCGGGCTCGGACTTGGCCACGTAGTCGGCCCCTATGGCGCCGTTGGCACCGGGCTTGTTCTCCACCACGATGTTCTGGCCGAGGGCGCCCTTCGCCTTGTCGGCGATAAGCCGCGCCACGAAATCCGTGGTGCCGCCAGGCGCGAACGCCACGATCATGCGGATCGGGCGGTTCGGATAGTCCTGGGCGGTGGCGGGCGACAGGCAAGCCGTCACGCTCGCGGTCATCAGGGCGACGAGGGGTAATAGCCGCACCGGATCGAACTCCTCAATGCTATCGGGCCGCCACAAGACAATCATCTCGGAGCGGGCGTGTCGAGACGGCCGCGGCGCTTGACCCGTCGCGCGCAAGCCACCTATAGGTTCCGCGCCAACGACGCGTCGAGACAGGGCCTATCGAGACCACATGCCCGAACTACCGCCCCATATGCGCCCCGAGCGCTCGTTCCAGGGTCTAATCCTCGCCCTGCAGCGCTATTGGGCGGACCAGGGCTGTGTGATCTTGCAGCCCTACGACATGGAGGTGGGTGCCGGGACGTTCCATCCCGCCACCACGCTGCGGGCGCTCGGGCCGAACCCGTGGAACGCCGCCTATGTGCAGCCGTCGCGCCGCCCCAAGGACGGCCGCTACGGCGAAAACCCAAACCGGCTGCAGCACTATTACCAGTTCCAGGTGATCCTCAAGCCGTCGCCGCCCGATCTCCAGGACCTCTACCTCGACTCGCTTGCCGCCATCGGCATCGACAAGACGCTGCATGACATCCGCTTTGTCGAGGACGACTGGGAAAGTCCGACGCTTGGCGCCTGGGGACTCGGCTGGGAGTGCTGGTGCGACGGCATGGAGGTGTCGCAGTTCACGTATTTTCAGCAGGTCGCCGGCTTCGAATGCGCGCCGGTATCGGGTGAATTGACCTATGGCCTGGAGCGGCTCGCCTGCTATCTGCAGGGCGTGGACAGCATCATGGACCTCAATTTCAATGGCCGCACCGATAATCAGAAGATCATGTATCGGGACGTGTTCCTGCAGGCCGAGCAGGAATTTTCGCGCCACAATTTCGAGTTTGCCGACACTGAAATGCTGTTTGAGCAGTTCCGCATGGCAGAGGCCGCGTGCCGGAAATATCTCGATGCCGGGTGGGACGGCGCGCGCTCGCGCCACCTGATGGCGCTCCCGGCCTATGACCAGTGCATCAAGGCGAGCCACGTTTTCAATCTGCTCGATGCCCGCGGCGTCATCTCGGTAACCGAGCGACAGAGCTACATTCTGCGGGTGCGCGATCTCGCCCGGGCCTGCGGCGAAGCCTGGCTCAAGACGGCCGGCGGCGGAACGCAATAATCTTCTGAACTGATCTTTAGGAGATCAAACATGGCGGAGAAGGGCGCGATAGCCGGACGGGAGCCCATCGGCGTCGAGGTGGAAGCCGGCAAGGACTACTGGTGGTGCGCCTGCGGCAGGTCCAAGAAACAACCGTTCTGCGACGGGTCGCACAAGGGCTCGTCATTCTCGCCGGTGCAATGGAACGCCCCCGAGAGCGGGCAGGTGTGGTTCTGCACCTGCAAGCAGACCGCGACGCAACCGCTCTGCAGCGGCGCGCATAATACGCTGACGGCATAAGTGTCTACTCCCCCGTGGGGGTTACCGTCGAAGGCGATCCGGGGACTCTCTTCACCCTCCCCTGAAGGGGGAGGGTCGGACCGCCGAAGGCGGTCCGGGGTGGGGTTCAACGCGAGGCCGCATATGTTGAAGCGTTGTCACCCCCTCCCGGCCCGCTGGCGCGGGCCGACCTCCCCCCTCCAGGGGGAGGTGGACACCAGGCTATGGGGGGAGCGACCGTGAGCAACGACAATCCGACAATCAGCGCATTCCGCCGTGGCACTGCCAAGCGATTGCGAGAAAACGCAACTGACGCGGAGAGCCTGCTATGGCGCCGACTCCGGCGATTTCCGGTATCAGGCACGCATTTTCGCCGCCAGGTGCCGATAGGCCCTTATGTGGCCGATTTCGCCTGCATGGCGGCGCGCCTCGTGATCGAAGTGGATGGCTCGCAGCACGGACGCGATGATATTCGCAGGCGAGATGAAGGACGGACTCGCTGGCTTGAAGCCGAAGGATATCGCGTGATGCGCTTCTGGAACAATGATCTCACCGAAAACATGGATGGAGTGTTAGAAGCAATCTATGCCGCCATTTGCGGATCATCATCCGGCGAACTTGTGCATTTGAAACATCAACGTCGAATACGCACCGCCGTCGCCACCCGACCCCGGCGCGCTGCGCGCGCCGACCCTCCCCCTGCAGGGGAGGGTGAAGGAAGCCACTGATGCCCGACCTCCTGCTCGAACTGTTCTCCGAGGAAATCCCCGCGCGCATGCAGGCGCGGGCGGCGGAGGATTTGCGCCGCATGGTGACGGACCGGCTGGTCGACGCCGGGCTTGTCTATGAGGGGGCGACCGCGTTCGCGACGCCGCGGCGGCTGGCGCTCGCCGTGCAGGGCATCCCGGCGCGCCAGCCCGATCTCAAGGAGGAAAAGAAGGGCCCGCGGGTCGGCGCGCCCGAGGCCGCGGTGCAGGGCTTCCTCAAGAGCGCGGGGCTGTCCTCGATCGAGGAAGCTACCGTTCAGAAGGACCCCAAGCGGGGCGACTTCTACGTGGCGCTGATCGAGAAGCCAGGGCGGCCCGCGATCGACGTGCTGGCGGAAGTCCTGCCAATCGTGATCCGTACGTTCCCGTGGCCCAAATCGATGCGCTGGGGCGAGCGCTCGGGGCGTCCGGGCGCGCTCGCCTGGGTGCGGCCGCTGCATTCGATCATTGCGACCTTCGGCCCCGAGACCGAGGCGCCCGACATCGTGCCGTTCACGGTCGATGGCGTCGCGGCCGGCGATGCCACCCGCGGGCATCGGTTTCTGGCGCCCCGGGTGATCCACGCCCGCCACTTCGACGACTACGCCGCCAAGCTTGAACGCGCCAAGGTGGTGCTCGACCCGACGCGACGCAAGGAGATCATCCTCACCGACGCCCGGCACCTCGCCTTCGCGCAGGGCTTCGAGCTGGTCGAGGACCAGGCGCTGCTCGACGAGGTGGCGGGCTTGGTCGAATGGCCCGTGGTGCTGATGGGCTCCTTCGATGCGGACTTCCTGCGGCTGCCGCCCGAGGTGATCCGTACGACCATCCGGGTCAACCAGAAGTGCTTCGTGGTGCGGACTTCTCACCCTCCCCGGGGGGGCCAGGGAATCGACGATCACCCTCCCCTGAAGGGGGAGGGTCGGACCGCCGAAGGCGGTCCGGGGTGGGGTGACAGCCGCACCGAGAGGGCTGCGCCGCAGCCACCCCCTCCCGGACCGCTGGCGCGGTCCGACCTCCCCCCTGCAGGGGGAGGTGAAGAGAGCGCCGCCCTGAGAGGTGGCGAAGAGAGCCGGGCGCTCGCCAACAAGTTCATCCTGGTGGCTAATACGGAGGCGGCGGATGGCGGCGCCGCGATCATTGCAGGCAACGAGCGGGTGATCCGGGCGCGGCTTGCCGATGCGAAGTTCTTCTACGAGACCGATCTCAAGACGCGGCTCGAAGACCGGCTGCCGAAGTTCAAGAACATTGTGTTTCACGAGAAGCTCGGCACCCAGTGGGAGCGCATCGAACGCATGGAGCGTTTGGCCGCGGAGCTTGCGCCGCTGGTCGCCGCCGACGTGGATAAGGCGCGGCGCGCGGCGCGGCTCGCCAAGGCCGATCTGTTGACCGACATGGTGGGCGAGTTTCCCGAGCTGCAAGGGCTGATGGGGAAATACTACGCGCGTGCGCAAGGCGAAGACGAGAGCGTCGCGCTGGCGTGCGAGGAGCACTACAAGCCGCTGGGGCCCGCGGACCGCGTGCCAACCAGTCCGGTGTCGGTCGCCGTGGCACTCGCCGATAAGGTTTGCACGTTGGTCGGGTTCTGGGTGATCGATGAAAAGCCAACGGGAAGCAAGGACCCATACGCGCTGAGGCGTGCGGCACTCGGAATTATAAGATTGATTTTGGACAATCAGAGACGTTTGCCGCTTCTTAAGTTACTCCAAGACGAGGCAATTAGATCAAATCAGTCATTCCTGCGGGATGATGGTGATCTGCTCGATGAGTTGCTGCATTTTCCTGCTGTTGTCAGGAAAGAACGTTTTTCGCTTAAAGCGTCGTTTTCAAATTCGGTTGCTGAAAAAGTGTTTGGGAACGTAGTGGATGCAACTAGCAGCCTCTTGGCCTTCTTCGCCGACCGCCTCAAAGTCCAGCTCCGCGAGCAAGGTGCTCGCCACGATCTCGTCGACGCCGTGTTCGCGCTTGAAGGCCAGGACGATCTGCTGCTGATCGTCCGCCGCGTCGAGGCGCTTGGCACGTTCCTCGACACTGAGGATGGAAAGAATCTGCTCGCCGGTTACAAGCGTGCCACCAACATTCTGCGCATCGAGGAAAAGCGCGACAGCACCGCATACACCGGCGAGCCTTCCGCCGAACTCTATCGGCAGGCCGAGGAATGGGAACTTGCGCGCGCCATCGAGGCCGCGGCAGCAGAGGCGGGCGCTGCCGTGTCGCGTGAAGACTTCGCCGCCGCCATGAGCGCTATGGCCAAACTGCGCCCGCATGTGGACGCGTACTTCGAAAAGGTCACGGTCAATGTCGACGATGCGCCGGTGCGCGCCAACCGGCTCAAGCTCCTCAACCAGATTCGCGCCGCCACCCGCACGGTCGCGGATTTTTCCAGGATCGAGGGATAGCTTCCGATTTATTGCAGCCCGGTTTCGGCGAGCTTTATACCGTCCGAGATACAGGCCTGCAGTTGGGCGGGAAGTTTGCTCTTGTCCTTCATGTAATGCGCGCTGAGCTGAACCGCGATGCGGGTGGCGCGCGCCGTCATGTAGGGTGGCACCGGCGCCGGCATTTCCGGGTGCGAACTGAGCATCCCGCCTGACCATCCGGCCGCCAGCGCGAGCCAGGTCAAAGGGGCGTTGCTGTCGCTTTCCATGCCGAGTTTCAGCGCCGCCTGACGGCGCTCATCGTCGGGCTCGTACACCCACGCTTCAGCCGCCAGCAGGCACGCGGCCCCACTCTGCGCGATGTCGCCCAACAGCGCCCTCACGCATCCGCATGCCCACCAAACCGCTTCGCGCCGCGGCAGCAGGTACGCACAAAACGCCACCGCATCCTCGAATTTCCCAGCAGCCGCCAGCTTCTGCAGAAAGGCGACCGGATGCTCGTCGGTCGGCGTCGTTGCAATCCCGGTCACCGACTGCGGAAATGTCTCGAACAGGGCGCGTGCGGTAGCGAAACGGACTCGGGACATATCGACGTTATCCATCGACCTCGTCCTGAAGAGCCCGCACCGAAGTCGGGCCTGCCCGACTTCGGCACTTTAAAGTGCCGAAATCGGCAGCAGCCGATTTCGAAGCGGGCGTCTCGAAGGACGGCCACAGGCGAGATCGTGCCCGCGGCCATCCTTCGAGACGCCATGCTTCGCGCGGCTCCTCAGGATGAGGTCCGTGGTTCGAATTCGCAATCATCGGTTTGATCGGTTTCACGGAATCGATCAACTACGCCGGAATCAACATCGGGACCATGCCGTTGATCAACACCATGCCATTGAGATTGATCAGGGGCGCCGTGTGGTTGATGACGGCGCCGGCCGTGTGATTGATGATGGCCTGCGCGGTATGATTGATCATCGGAGCCTCGACGGATTTCGCCGCGGGTGTGAGCGACACCGACGTCATCCCGACGGTGTGGTTGATGGTGAGCATGGCGGTCGTGTTCTGGCTCCCCATTGGAATTGAGATGGTGTGGTCGCCCGTCTGGATGGTCAGCTGGTCGTCGCCCATTTGCAAAGTCACACTGCGCGACGGGCTGCCCTTGGGCGTCATGAACATCTCGCCGATTTTCTGGGTCTCGGAATTCTTGATCGTGACGTCGTGATCCTTTTCGGCGTGCATCCGGATGAGTTCCGAGCCGGCCTGGTCGTCGAACATGAACTCATTATAGCCCTTGGGCGGGCCTTTCGAGGACTCCGACTTTAACCCCGACTGCGTCTTGTTGTCGGGAAGGTCATAAGGGAATTTGTTGTCGCCGTTATAGACGCAGCCCGTCACCAGCGGCCGGTCCGGATCGCCTTCAAGAAACTGCACCACGACTTCCATGCCGACGCGGGGAATGAATTGTCCGCCCCACTGCTTGCTGGCCCAGTTCTGCGAGACCCGTACCGGATAGATCTCCTGCGGTTCGCGGTCCCAATGGAACCTGACCCAGATCCGGCCATGCTCGTCGGTGCTGATCTCCTCGCTCTCCTCGCCTTTCTTCGCGACGACCCGGGCGGTCTGGATGCCGTAGATCCGCGGCTTCGGGGTCAGCGGCAGGTTGCGGAATTGCTGCTTGCTTTCCAGGAACTCGTAGTGCCCGTAGTAGATTTGATCGGGATCGCTGTCGCTCCCGGGGCCGCCGCTGCGGTAGTACTGGGAGGAAAACATGTGAGTGGCGCGGACCACCAGGTACTCCATGTTCTCCTTGTCGATCGGGTGTTTTTGCACCTCGACCAACCCGCCAGGATAGAGGCTCGGCGCATCGCCGTTGGGATACCGCCTCTTGTCCAAGGCCTGCTCGGCCTCGAGGCGGTATTGCGCGAACTGCTCCCCCTTGTCCTTGTCGTCGTATTTGCCCGGATAATCGTAGATTTCGAGCTTTGAATTGCGATATTTTCCGGGGTTCTCCTTGGGGGCCTTCAGATCCTTTTTTGGATTGAGGTAATCATAGTCGTTGAATTGGACCTTGCCGGTTCTGAACCGGCGTTCCGATGTCCATTCATGCAGATGCTGCTCCACGTGCAGATCCCTGTTGATCAGCGGATAGTAGGGAACAGTGCCGAGGTCGGGAATTTTTTTGTGGGATGAGTACGCGTTTGCCAGCACCAACAGATGCTTGCCGTCGGAATGCTCGAAGAAATAATAGATCCCGAACTGCTCCATCAGTCGGCTGACAAATGCGAGATCGGTTTCCCGGTACTGTACGCAGTACTCGATCGTGCCAAAGTCGCCCTGGGTGCGAAATTCGAAATCACTGAAGCCAGCCTTGGTGAAGACATCCTGGATGATGTCCTTGACGCTCTTCTTCAGGAAAATCCGGCAATCGGCCTTGTGCCCGAGGAGCCAGAGCCACGGGCGGAGCACCAGCCGGTAGTGGAAGAAATCCTGCTTCCTGCCGATCCAACGCGCTTCCGTGAGGATTCCGTCGTAGAAGCGTTCCTTGTCCTGGAAGGTCTTGAGCTTGACAGTGCAGGACTGACCAATCGCCTGGTCGAAATCGATCTCCCCGTTTTCGCTCACTGCCTCAACGTGGTATTCAAACAGCTCGCCCAGCCCTTCCGTGCCCTCGAATCTCGCCAGTACCAGCTCATCCTTGAACGGCGAGTGGAGTTCGGCCGGGCGCTCGCTCTGACCAAGCTGTGCGTTCATTTATTCCTCGCTTCCAGACGGGATCCGCGGCGGACGATATCGAAGCCCTTTAGCGTAGTCGAGCGGCGCCCGGATTCGGTTCAGTAGCCAGTGGATAGGGTCGGTTGGGCTCGCTCCCGCTGATCCGCCAACGGCTGCGATGCTCCGGCGCGACCGAAAATCGGCTGGACGCTTGAACCGGGCGCCGGATATTAGTCACTATTTCAAGTGAGATAGACCATCGCCGGCCAGGTACAGACATGCCAAAGCCATACCGTGAGGATGTCCTCACCCTCTCGGCACAATATCCGTCCAGCGTTGTTCTTCCGTTCCTGGAGAAGTTCATCGTTCTCGTTGCGGCGCAATGGAGCAAGTCGGGTTACTATGGCGTTAAGGTCGTCGAGGAAAACACCATCCGCACGGCGTTATCGCGTTTCAGGGCGGACTTCTCCATCATCGGTAAATTGAGGCGGCTACTGGCGGACAGCACCTCGGCGGCAAATCACGTCGGCCTTCTCAACGGCAATCAAGTGGTCGAGGCTACCACGGCTGCGATCGTTGCGGGCCACATTTACGCGGTGATCGCCGACGCTCCGACGGACCGCGCTGCCACTGCAGGGATCAACTATAATCGACTTGCCGCCCGCTACCTTTCCTCGACGGGCGCGGCGCGGGAAGCCGGTTTCTTCATTTTCCTACTCCAGCACTTGCCGGGCCTGTGCTGTGACGCCTACGACGTAATGCCCGGCGCCGGTGGCGAGATCGTGCAACTCGCCGATCACGGCTATGAATATCTTTTCGACCTCGGCGCCGAGCGTGTCGTGGCCGCGTTCGGGGTCAGCCAATACAATCCCGGCGCACGCGATTCCGCGCGGATGGCCGACTTTCTCGGCCAGGTGACCAGCAACGCCGAACTGCAAAGGATCGCGGGCCGCGCGGGCTCGGTCCACAGTGCCAACGATCGCGTCGAAAAGGCGAAAATGACGTGGCGGGACCGGTTTTTTCAGACCTATGGGCACAAATATGACCGCGGACATTTCATGAGTCATCGCCAGGGCGGCGGCCTCGACATCAACCTGTTTCCGCAACGGGCCGACATCAACCAGGGCCGCACCCGGCTGGGCGCCGAATACCGGGCGATGGAGACCGCGTGTGTCGCCAAACCGGGCGTCGATCCCGTGTTCTGCTGCTCCCGTCCGATCTACAACGACGGCAGCTGGGTCCCGTTGGAACTTGAATATGCGGTGATTTATAATCCTAATCACATCAGGGTACGGACCTTCCCCAACAAATGACCGATGTCGGCTCCGCCTCCGAATGAGCTTCCGATTCGAATCGGCACGCCGACGGAGTTCGCGCGCGTCCGCGACTTCTTGGGCCACATCGAATTCAATGAAGCGGCGGTATGCACTGCGCTGAACATCCGCGACATCGCGGCGTCGCGCCAACTGCGGGCCAGCGATATCGATTGGGATGCGGCGCCGGCGCCCTTGCGCAGCGCCATCGCACTGTTTGTCCTTGGCGCTGCCGTCCACAAAGATGACTTCTGCGGGATCTGCGATGACGCGACCTTTGCGGCGTTCAAAGCCCTCGGGCTCGTTCGTACTGCCCGCGGCGACAGCGAGACGATTGTGTCGCCGGTCTGGCTCTATCCGGTCGACGGGTTCTTTGTGGCGTCCGACCGTCGCGACGATCCCGACGGCGAAATCCATTGTGCGGCTGCCGATGCGGTGTTTCCGGCGCTTGACGCGGGCACCTTGCGGCTCCTGCGACTGCTGCCGGCCGCGCGTGGCGGCGATGGGCTCGATCTCTGCGGCGGCTGCGGCATCGGCGCGTTGCGTCTCTCCCGCACGCTGGAGCGATCGGTTTCCACCGACATTGCGGCCCGATCGGCGTTTTTTGCGACGTTCAATGCTCGGCTGAATGGCGCCGATATCGAGAGCCTTGAGGGCGATCTCTATGCTCCGGTAACGGGCCGCCAGTTCGACATCATCGCGGCCCATCCGCCTTGGGTGCCTTCGACCGGGGACGGCATGATTTTCCGCGACGGCGGCGACGGCGGCGAAACCGTCATCCGTCGCATCGTTGAGGGAATTCCGGCGCATTTGCGCTGCGGCGGCACTGCCGTCATCGTCTCGCTCGGCAGAGATACAACCGAGGCACCCTACGAGCAGCGCGTTCGCGGCTGGCTCGGCAAAGCAGGGCAGGATTGCGACGTGGTACTCGGGGTCGAAAAGGTGCTTGCCATCGAGGAGGTGGTCGGCTCCGTCCGCAAGCTTCACCTCAAGGACGACCGCCGCGCTGCGGGTCGGCTTGCCGCGCACCTTCGCGCACTCGGCACCGACAAATTCATCTACGGAGCGTTGTGCGTTCGGCGCAGCGACGAGCGGATTGCCGAGGCGCCTCTGCGCCTGCGCATGTCGTCGCGTGCCGCCGCTGCCGATTTCGACCGCGTGTTCGCGTGGCGAAGGTGGCGCCGCAATCGCGCCTTCCACGACTGGATGAAGTCGGCAACGCCACGCCTTGCCCCTCATCTGGAAATCGTCGATCGACACACGGTGAGGAATGGCAGCCTGGTCGCGGATCAGGTAACCTTGCGGGCGGAATACGCGTTTTCGACCGCGCTGCGGCTCGACCGCTGGGTCGTACCCATGATCGCCTCGTTCAATGGCGGTCTGAGTGTGGAGCAGGCGTTCGCCAACGCCCGTCTCGCGAAGCAGTCGCCACCGGATTTTCCCTTGCGGGCGTTCATTGATCTCGTTGCCATGATGATTGAATGCGGCTTTCTGGAGATTGACATTCCGGGCCAAACCGGGTGATCGAAAGCAAAACCGCTGTGCGGAGGTCCGCAGGGCCTGCGCGGCCGCGTACCCCCCAATAAAAATCCGGCGTCCCTTGAACCGGACGACGGTTAAATTCGACAAACGAATTAAGAGAACTCTACCTCCCGTCAGGAGATCCGGGCAATCGCGTTGGCCCTGCAAGCTGCAGATGCCGATGTAAAAAAGTAACGAACACGAAATAGTCTCGAAGAGCCATGGCGGTGTCAGCCCCCGACTTGTCAGCGTCCCCCGAGTCCGGCCACTCCGAAGCGGAGGCAGGCAGCGGACATCCCGCGGACTCCGGCAGCGGCTTGGCACAGGCGATCGCGGCACTTTGCACGCCGATCTCCGATAGCGATCCTTGCGGGCCCGACCTCGATTTCGAAGGCGACGCGGACTACCTTAACTTCATCGCCCAGGTCGAAGTCATTTTGCCGACTTCGTTTTTCTCTACGGTAGATGGCAGGCCGTTCGACCGGACAACGATCAACATTCAGGGCCAGCTTGAGACGCTGCGCGGACTGATGGCGCGCACCCGCGACCTTCGGCTCCTCATTTTGCAGGCCCGTCTGCACATTCTGGACCGAAATCTCGTGGGCTTTGCGACGAGTGTGGCCGCCATCGCCCAGCTGCTTGAGAGGTATTGGGGTGAGGTGCATCCGCGCCCCGAGGGCGGCGAGGTGGCCATGCGGTCAGCCGCCATCGCGGCCCTCGACATGCCGACGGTGGTTTTCCCCGTCCAATACGCGCCACTGTTCGAGGCGCGCAGGGTCGGCGCGATCACCTACCGTGGGTTGATGATCGCGATGGACGAGGTCCAACCTCGTCTTGGCGAGTCAAAGCTCGAGGTAGGGCCGATCCTGGAGGCGGTCAGCAGCGCCGACCCCACCGTTTTGGCGCCCGCGCGCGAAGCCCTCGCCATACTGAAGTCGTCGCTTGAGTCAATCAAAACCAGCTTTATGGCCAACGGGCATTCGGCGGGCCTCAAGAGCCTTCCCGAACTCGTGGGCAAGATTCTCGCGTTTATCGATCCGAACGCGCTGGCAAGTGAAGGTGAGGGGACGGGCGCAGATGCGCTCGCCGATACCGCGAACGAAGGACCGTCCGCTGCAACGGCCGGACGCGCACCGAATTCACTCGCGGAAGCGAGTGCCGCGTTGGCGGCAATCGCCGACTACTACAGCCGCATGGAGCCTTCCAGTCCGACCCTGCCGCTGGTGCGCCAGGCTCACCAGCTGATCGGCCGCTCCTTCTATGAGATCATAAATATTTTAGTCCCCTCCCAAATGGACTATGCAGCCTTTCGGATCGGGCATGAACAGGTTTTCGATCTGCCGATCGGAAAGCTGTCTGAGTTATCCGAGGTGGCGCCGCTGCAATCGGCAGACGGCGCGAACGGATCGGCAGACCAAACCGTCAGCTATCAGGTTCAGACACGTTCGCAGGCGATCACGTTGCTCGACCTGGTGCAGCGATTTTTCCGCAAGTCCGAGCCGTCCAGTCCGGTTCCGATGTTGTGCGAGCGTGCGCGCGCCATGGCGGAGCGGGACTTCATGAGCGTGCTGCGAGACGTTTTACCGAAGTCTGCGCTCAGGAATCCTCATGATGACGAGTAGAATGGATTTCGGTCGGATTGAAGCGCCCGGCATCTCTTCCGGGTCGTGGCCTGGCTTGTCCCGGCCGCCCCGATCATTCTGGCTCTATGCCTTAAAATTCGGGGTCGCCGGGGCAAGCCCGGCAACGACGTGCAGGTGTGATTCAAGCGATTGAACCCGCCCTGGAAGGGCGCGGTTTGACGCGACAAGACAGAAAAAAGGTGTTATTCGCTCAGGTTGAAATGCAATTTCGATTGTAAGGCCGAACTACCAAACCTCAACTCCGAAACCCAAGCACGGGGGTTACCAATGGCGCGAGATAGCGGTCAAAAGTTTATTCGACGAAATCGTCCACCGCGGGTGCACATTACGTACGAAAATCCCGCCAATGCCGAGGAAAAAGTCGAGATTCCCTTCGTGATGGGGGTGATGGCGGATCTTTCCGGCAACACGCCAGGCGTCGAGAAAGCCGACATCGCGCAGCGCAAATTCCTCGAATTCGACATGGACAATCTTGATGCCCGCATGGCGGCAATCCAGCCGGGCGTGAGCTTTCGTGTCGCGAACAAGCTCGGCGACAACCCGGACGAGAAGATGGCCGTCAGTCTGCGGTTCAACAAAATGGCCGACTTTGAGCCTGCAGCCGTCGGCAGGCAAGTGCCGGCGGTTGCGAAGCTGTTGGAGGCGCGATCGCAGCTTGCCAACCTGATGCGCTACATGGACGGAAAAGTTGCGGCGGAAGATTCGCTGCGCAAGCTATTGTCCGACCCGCAACTGATGGCGGCGTTGAAGGAACGTTCCGCGCAAACCAGCAGCGAGGGTGAAGAGAGTTCCTCGTAAATTAGTCAGTATTGATCAGCGTGGGGCGGACAAAATTGCTCGGCATGGTGAGGACGACTGGGAAAAACCGCGTGCGCATTTTGCTCACGCGGTTGCACCGCCACGCCCGACCGTGGGGCGCCATCACGTGCTGCATTGTTCAACGCTCCACGAAGGCGCATTACTCGATCTACGAGATTGCGCCGCATGATCCGCATTCGGCAACGCTGCAGCAGACAACCCCATAGACAGAGAGATTAGCCATGGCTACCGAGACGGCCCCCCAGCAGGAAGCACCCGCCACCCAAACCCGTGAACTCGACGACTTCTCCGCGCTTCTCAAGCAGAGCTTCAAGCCGCGAACGGAACGCGCCGCGACCGAGGTCGAGAACGCAGTCAAGACGCTGGTGGAACAGGCTCTCGCCGACACCAGCCTCATCAAGGCCGACGTCCTCGATACCATCGAGGAAATAATCGCGCAGCTCGACAAGAAGCTGTCCGCGCAGATGAATGAGATCATGCACGCGCCGGAGTTTCAGCAGATCGAGGGCGCCTGGCGCGGTCTCAAATATCTCGTCTTTCAATCCGAAACCGACGCGATGCTCAAGATTCGCGTGATGAATATAGGCAAGAGCGAGCTCTACCGGCATCTTCGCCAATTCCCCAATGCGGCCTGGGACCAGAGCCCGCTGTTCAAGAAGATCTACGAAGAGGAGTTCGGACAACTCGGCGGCCAACCCTATGGCTGTCTGATCGGCGACTACTCATTCAGCCATTTGCCGACCGATGTTCAGTTGCTGCGCGATCTCAGCAAGATCGCCGGCGCTGCCCATGCGCCATTCTTTGCGGCCGCGGACTCGACCCTGATGGGGATGGATTCGTGGAACGAGCTGATGAATCCACGCGACCTCAGCAAGCTGTTCGACACGCCCGAATACGCCGCCTGGAGGTCGCTGCGCGATTCGGACGACGCGCGCTATGTCGGCTTGTGCCTGCCGCGCGTCCTTGCGAGAGTGCCCTACGGAGCGAAATCGGAGCCGGTCGAGGAATTCGGCTTCGAGGAGGAGACCGACGGCCATAAGGGCGAGAAATATTGCTGGATGAACGCCGCCTACGCAATGGCCGCCAACATCAACCGGGCCTTCAAGGAATATGGCTGGTGCGCCCGCATCCGCGGAGTCCAGTCGGGAGGCGAAGTGGAGAATTTGCCGACGCACACGTTCCCGACCGACGATGGCGGCGTCGATCTCAAATGCCCGACCGAGATTGCAATCACCGACCGCCGCGAAGCCGAGCTTGCCAAGTCAGGGCTCATTCCGCTCATCCATCGCAAGAACACCGACCGCGCGGCTTTCATCGGCGCGCAGTCTTTGTTCAAGCCGAAGGCGTACCAGAACAATCCGGAGGCGACCGCATCGAGCAATCTGTCGTCGCGTCTGCCGTATATGTTCGCGTGCTGCCGGTTTGCCCACTACCTCAAGGTCATGGTCCGCGACAAGATCGGGTCCTACCTCGAGAAGGAGCAGCTCGAGCGCTGGCTAACGAACTGGATCAGCGAATATATCGACGGCGATCCGGCCAACTCGAGCGAAGCCACAAAGTGCCGCAGGCCGCTCGCGGGCGCCGCGATCACGATTGTCCCCAACGAGGAGAATCCCGGATATTATCAGGCGACGTTCGATTTACGGCCCCATTTCCAGTTGGAGGGAATGGACATCGGCCTGCGCCTGGTGTCGCGCTTGCCCACAGGAAAATAACGAAATTTGAACCACCGTCCGCTATTGCGCGACGAAAGCACGTATCCACACCCTGCGCCCGGTCATATCGACTTGGACAGGCCTGTGTCGAACATGACCACTTCAGGAGGGTAGTAAAATGGCTGAGACCGACATGTTCCTCAAGCTTGATGGCATTGAGGGCGAATCACAGGACAGCAAGTTCAAGGACTGGATCGAGGTGCTGTCGTGGAATTGGAGCGTGCATCAGGCCAGCACGGCTCAAAAGCACCAGGGCTCTGGACACTCGAAGGCCAGCTTCCAGGAGCTCCACGTTTCCAAGCACCTGGACAAGGCTTCCGTGAAGGCCTTCAAGGCCTGCGCGAAGGGCGATCACATCAAGAAGGCAAAGCTCGTCTGCCGCAAGGCGGGTGGCGACAATCCGCTCGAGTATTTCACCATCGAGATGGACGATGTGCTCATCACCAACGTGGCGTTCAGCGGTCACGGCGGGGGAGGCTCTCAGGTTTCGGAAACGCTCGCCCTGTCGTTCGCGAAATTCAAGGAGATCTACAAGCCGCAAGGCAAGACCGGCGCCGCCGAGAGCAACGTTGACTGGGGCTTCTCCATCAACGAGCACAAGGAAGTCTAAAGCACGTTGCGCTGCAATCGGACCTTGTCTCCGGCGTCATGCCCGCGCCCGTCGCGGGCATCCACGTGTTTTCTGCCCTCATCCTGTCCTCCTCCGCATGCGGAAGAATCGGGTGGGGGGCAGGCGCGGAGGTCGCCGGAACAAGTCCGAGGGCGATAAGCCCGACCACGACTCCGGCGAATTGGTTCGATGAGACCGGAGTCGGCAGCTTCACGAGGTTGCCATGGCGCGTATCAGCAGCAAGACACGTCTCAGCCCGCCGCTGATGCACGTATTTCGGGCGGCTCACGAGGCCAAGGATGCCAAGAAGAGGACGGACGTCCGTAGCGAGGGCGGTGACCGCACCGTCGTGAGCCGCCGCTTACGGGTCGGCCAGGTCATCACCGAACCGGTGTTGCGGCGGGAGGTCACGCGTGACCTTGAAACCTTGCTCAATGCGATCGCGCTCGAATCGACCATCGACATGAGCGAAGCCGAGTATGCGCGCAAGTCGATATTGAATTTCGGCCTTCCCGACATCACCCACCGCACCATCGATGAAACCGGGGTCGATGAGATTCCCGACGAGATAAGGGCGGCCATCATCAATTTCGAACCGCGCCTTGCGGCGGCGTCCATCCATGTCGAACGCGACACCAGCGTCGATCCGGTCGAGCTCAAGGTCAGGTTTATCGTGCGCGCCGACTTGACATGCGGTCCCATCAATGTGCCGGTAGAGTTCATCGCCGACGTTATCGATACCGGCAAGATACTGGTCAATCGCCGGTGAAACACGCATGAACCGGGAATTTCTCGATCTCTATAATCGGGAACTTCAGTTGCTCAACGAGCAGGCGCGCGAATTCGCCGACGAATATCCGGGCATCGCGGAGCGTCTGGGCGGCATTCTTGAAGACCGCATTGATCCGTTGATCGGGGGCCTTCTGGAAGGCGCGGCTTTCCTTGCGGCGCGCGTTCAACTCAAGCTCAAGCACGAATTCCCCGAGTTTACCAACAATCTTCTCGAGCAACTGGTCCCGCATTATCTCGCGCCGACGCCGTCCGTGATGCTGATAATGGCGGCGCCCACCTTCGGCGATCCTGCCCTGCGCGAGGGGCGCGCCATTGCCCGTGGGGCGTATCTCGATGCCACATTCCGTCAATTTGACCGGCAGATTTCCTGCCGCTACCGGCTGTGCACGCCAATCACGATCTGGCCGTTTCAGATCACCGGCGCCGCGTACTTCTCCTCACCGGCGCCGCTTCAGGCGCTCGGCGTGCCGGTCGGCAGCGAGGTATTGGCCGGCATGCGGCTTACGCTCACGCACCGCGCGGCGCCGCGGCCGGACGACGAACCACCGGACCACGAGGCGCTGAAGAAGCCCGAGATGCTGTTTGCGGGCTGCCGTACCATCGATCTGCCGATGTATTTCGTCGGTTCGGAAGGTGACTCGGTCGCGCTTTATGAGCAGATGTTCGCCCATTGCAAGGGAGTCTACTTCCGATGTCTCGATGAGTTTGGGGATCCCGTGGTTCTTCCGGCGCCCCCGCAGTGCGTCCAACAGGTCGGGTTCGAGCGGGAGGATGCGCTGTTTCCGAACGACCATCGGGTGTTCGAAGGATTCGATCTGCTGCGCGAATTGTTCGTGTTTCCGCGCAAATTTCTCGGCTTCAATCTCACCCAGCTCGACGCCGTGCTGCCGCGACTCAAGGCGAAGACCGTCGACATTGTGTTTGCTTTCGATGAGGTCAATGGGCGGCTTGCGGCGGCGGTGCAGCCCGAAATGTTCGCGCTTTATGCGGCGCCCGCCATCAACCTGTTCGAGAAGACGACCGATCGGATCCCTCTTAAATCAAGCCAGCACGAGTACCACGTCGTTCCGGATCGCAGCCACTATCTCGACTACGAGCCGCATCGCCTGCTTGAGGTCTACGCGCATCATCCTGGCGGGCGCGACAAGGTGCCGGTGCAGCCCCTTTATTCGGCGTCGCTTGAGGGGCCGCAGCACGCGTCCGGCCTTTATTACACGGTGCGGCGGCTGCCGCGGCGGCGCACCGTCGAGGAAAAGCGCGTCGGTATGTCCTCGGACTACACCGGGACCGATATGTTCATCTCCCTGAGCGCACTTGGCGGCGAGGATGATGATGCTGCGATCGCGGAACTGAGCGTGCGAGCGTTATGCTCGAACCGCCACCTGACCGAACACTTGCCGACCGGCATCGGCGGCGCCGATTTCCGCCTGATCGACGATTTTACTCTGGACCTGACGTGCGTCATCCCGCCGACGCCGCCGCGTGAGCCTATCGTGACGCAGTTGCGCAGTCGCAGCGAGGTGGCGCATACCGGTACGGTCACCTGGCGCCTCGTCAACATGCTCAGCACCAATCACCTCGGCTTGGTGGAACGAGGTGCGGGTCGCAATGCCCAGGCGTTGCGGGAGACCTTGTCGATGTTCGCGGAAATGACCGACGCTGTCACCGAGCGTCGCATCCGCGGTATCCGCAACGTGGACAGCCGGCCGATCGTACGCCGCATTCGCCAGCGCAGCGGCATCGGCGCGGCGCGCGGCATCGAGATCACAGTAACGATCGATGAAAGGGCGTTCGAGGGCACCGGCATCTTTCTGCTCGGCGCCGTCCTCGACCGGTTCTTCGCCGAGTATTCGGGGTTCAACCACTTTACCCAGACGGTGATCCGGTCCGTCGAGCGCGGCGAAGTCGCGCGATGGCCGCCCCGCATGGGAGCGCGCAGGCCGCTATGATCGCGAGGTGGCCATGACCTTCCTTCGCAAACTCGAAGCCGAGCCGTGGCGGTTCGACTATTTCACGGTGCTGCGCCATCTCGAACGCACGCATAAGGATTGGCCACGTATCAGCGACAGCGCGGCGCGCCGGGAGGACTACGTTCAGTTCGGGCAGGATCCCTACATGGACTTTCCTGCTTCCAATCTCGCCCGCGTGGTTCAGGGCGACAACAAGCCGCTCAAGATCCTCGTGAAATTTCTCGGGCTGCTCGGACCGCAGGGCGCACTGCCGCTCGCCACGACGGAGGAAGTGTATCACTACCTGCTGGCCGGGGATGACGCTTTTCCGCGCTTCCTCGACATATTCAACAACAGATTCATTCAGTTATTTTTTCGTGCCTGGGCGGATTCCCGACCGATCGTGCAGCATGATCGGCCCGACGCTGATCGCTTCGTCGCCTACATCGGCTCCGCGATCGGGGTCGGCTCCAAGCCCTATCAGAACCTCGACAGCATGCCGGACTCGGTGAAGCTCGGGTTCGCGGGGCTGTTGGGATCGCAGATCAAGTCCGCATCGAGGCTCGCAGGAGCGATCTGCGGCATGTTCAAAGTGCGGGCGGAAGTCGACGAGTTCGTCGGCACGCGCCTCGTGATCGAGGCCGCCGAATGGACCTTCCTGGGCAAGGGCTATAACACGCTGGGCCAAGATGCGCTGTTGGGACGAACCATTTTCAGCGTGCAGGACAAGATCAGGATCCGGATATTCACCAGGGATTTGGCGCAATATATCCGTTTTCTGCCGACCGGCGATTTGTGCGAGCCCCTTGCCGACGTCGTGTTCTTCTACAATGGCGAGCAACTCGACTGGGATGCCGAGCTGGCGCTCCCGTCGGGAGCCGTCGAGCCGATCAAGCTCGGACGTTTTGGGCAGCTCGGCTGGACGAGCTGGATGTCGCCGAATTGGACCTCATCGGAAGCCTACCGCCGCGACGCACGGTTTCATCCGGCCGAGCGCATGCGGCACAAGCGCGAGGCAGGCGGAGTTCGGCGAATGAGGTCCGTCGCGTGAGGGCAATGGGCTTTCCTCCTCCCGCAAGCCGGGAGAGGCGAGCAACCGACGTGAGTTAATGCGAACGGCATCAAAGATGCCGGCAACCGGCAGGGAAGGGTAAAGCAATGGCCGATATCAGCATTGAGGCGGTCGCCGGCAAGCTAAATCGCGTCGGCTACGAAGCCTTCTTCAAGGCATTGCGCCAGGCCAAAGCGGCCGGCAATCGCAACGTCGAGCTTGCCCATTGGCTCGCCCATATCTTACAGAGCGAGCGCTCCGACATCGCGCTGACGGCCGACCACTTCAAGCTCGACCGCGGCAAGCTGTTGACCGACGTTACCACGATGGTCAACGGCTTCCGCAAGAACGAGACCGAGATGCCCGCGGTCTCCAATACCGTGATGGATCTCTTGGATCGTGGCTGGCACTACGCCACGCTGTTCTTTGGCGAAACTCAAATTCGCACCGGTCACATCCTGGTGGGAGCGCTGCAATCGCGCGAGCTCACCCGCGCCTTGACCAACGTGTCGCAAGAATTCCGCAAGGTATCGGTCGATCTCCTCACTGCGGAGTACCGCAAAATCTGGGCAACCTCGGAGGAAGAAAACCTGCGGCCGATGGACGGATCGGGGCTCGTTGCCGCCGGTTCGCCGGGTGCCGAGCAGGCTGCCGGACAGAAGGGTACGACGGCCCTCGACCGCTTCTCCCAGGACCTCACCGCCAAGGCGAGATCGGGCGAGATGGATCCGATCCTCGGCCGCGACGACGAAATCCGTCAGGTGATCGACGTGCTGATGCGGCGCCGTCAGAATAACCCGATCCTGACCGGCGAGGCCGGCGTCGGCAAGACGGCCGTGGTGGAAGGGTTTGCGCAGCGCATCGCATCGGGCGACGTCCCGCCGCCGCTGCGTGGCGTGAGGTTGTGTGTCCTCGATGTCGGCCTCATGCAGGCGGGCGCTTCGATGAAGGGCGAATTCGAACAGCGGCTGCGATCGGTGATCGACGAGGTGCAGCAATCGCCGACGCCGATCATTCTGTTCATCGACGAAGCCCATACGCTGATCGGTGCCGGCGGATCGGCCGGCACCGGCGATGCCGCGAACCTCCTCAAGCCCGCACTGGCCCGCGGCACGCTGCGAACCATCGCCGCCACCACTTGGTCGGAATATCGCCAGTATATCGAGAAAGACCCGGCGCTGACGCGCCGCTTCCAGCCAATCCAGGTCGATCAACCGGATGTGCAGCGCTGTTGCGACATGCTGCGCGGCATTCTGGGTCCGATGGAGAAGCACCACAAGGTGCGCATTTCCGACGCCGCGATCGTCGCAGCCGTGAACCTTTCGCACCGCTATATCGCGGCGCGCCAGTTGCCCGACAAGGCCGTGAGCCTCCTCGATACCGCGTGTGCGCGCGTTGCCATCAGCCAAAGCGCCGTGCCGGCCATGATCGAAGATACGAAAGCCTCGATCGAGGCGCGGGAAAAGGAGAAGGCGGCGCTCGAAAGCGACAGCGATCTCGGCGCGCAGGCACACGACCGCATCGCCGCAATCCAAACCGAGGTCGCGACCTTGAGGGAGACCCTCGCGAGTCTGGAATTGGAGTGGGCGACGGAAAAGAAGCTGGTCAACGAGATCCGTAGCCTGCGCGATATCCTTAATCCTCCCGCGCAGGCTGACGGTGCTACAAAAGCGGCAGGTGTCCAGCCGGCTGCGACGCCGTCGACAGCAACGCTGCCCGCCACCGAGCCGCTCGACAAGGAGAAGGTGCGCGACCAGCTCCGTGAGACCTTTGAGGCTCTGGACGGACGCGATCCGGAAAAGCGGATGATCTACGCCCACGTCGACGAACACGTGGTCGCGTCGGTGGTCTCCGACTGGACCGGCATTCCGGTCGGGCGCATGGTGAAGGACGAGATCGAGAATGTGCTCAAGCTGCCGGAAATCCTCAACCGGCGCGTTGTCGGCCAGTCACACGGCCTGTCGATGATCGCCAAGCGCATCGAGACCAACCGCGCCAAGCTCGATAATCCCAACAAGCCGATCGGCGTGTTCATGCTGTGCGGGCCGTCGGGCGTCGGCAAGACCGAAACCGCGCTCGCGCTCGCTGAGGCGCTCTACGGGGGCGAGCAGAACATGATCACGATCAACATGTCGGAATTCCAGGAGGCGCACACGGTCTCCTCCCTCAAGGGCGCACCGCCCGGATATGTCGGATATGGCGAGGGAGGGCGCCTCACCGAGGCGGTGCGGCGCAAGCCCTACAGCGTTGTCCTGCTCGACGAGGTCGAGAAGGCGCACCCGGACGTGCACGAGATCTTCTTTCAGGTGTTCGACAAGGGATTCATGGATGACGGCAATGGCCGGCGCATCGATTTCAAGAACACGCTCATCATCCTCACCACCAATGTCGGCACCAACATCATCACGGGGCTTTCCGCCGACCCGAAATATCGCGAGGACTCCGAGGCGCTGGCGCAGGAACTGCGGCCTGAATTGTTGAAGGTCTTCCCGGCCGCCCTGTTGGGGCGGATCGTGTCGATTCCCTACTATCCGCTGTCGAACAAGATGCTGGGTGGCATCGTACGCCTGCAACTCGATCGCATCGGCCGGCGTGTCCGCGAGAACCATGACGCGGCGTTCCTCTACGACCAGGCAGTGATCGATCACATCGTTTCGATGTGCAACGATCCCGACTCGGGCGGACGCATGATCGACAACATCATCACGAATACGCTGTTGCCGGCCCTGTCACGCGAATTCCTCAAGCGCTCGCTCGCCAGGGAGAAGCTGAAGGAAGCCAGGGTGACGATCGAGAACGGCGAATTCGCATATGCGTGGGGATGAGAGCGCGCCGCGGGCTTTCTTTCGCGCGCTTGCGGGGGAGGGCAGGGAGGGGCTTCCCGCGAGTTGTAGTCCGTAGCCGGATTGAGCGCAGCGAAATCCGGGTTCAGCGGTCCCGCATTTCGCTGCGCTCAATGCGGGCTACGCCTTTGCCCACCCTGCCGTCACCCCATCATCAGCCCCGATCGCGCAAGCCCCGTCAGGACGCCGTCCAGACGCGCCGCGACCAGTTCGGTCGGCGCGCCGGTATGGCGCGCCATCTCGGTCGCAAGCTCAGTGCGTGTGCGTGTGCCGTCGAGGAGGGTGATAAAATGGCGGCTTTCCGGATCAGCGATTTCGATTGCGGTGTGGCGCAGCGAGGAAAGCTTCTTTTCGCCGCGCAAAACTTGGGCGCGGGCGAGCGCGCTGGCAACCGGACGCTCACTCGGCGTCAGCGTGAATGCGAAAGGCTCGGTCTGCAGCGACAATGAGCCGGCAAGGAAGAGGCGCAGGATGGCATCGCCGATTTCCGGGCCGGTCACAGCACCTTCCAATGCCATTGACCCCGGATCCGTGGCACCGATGCGGTTGATCAGCGTCGCGAGGTTCGCGTCGGTGGTGGATATTTGGCCGCCGACCTCGCCGTCATCGGTGCGGAACACGAATGCGCCACGGCTCGGGTTTGCGGCGCCGCTCGGAAGGAATCGGCCCTGCGCATGCAAAGAGCCCACCCGGGTCCAGTCCGCGCGTCGGTCGATGGCGCCGTCGTTGCGGCACAAGACCGTTTGGCGAAAGCGCACCAGCCTGACATAATCGTGCAGTTGCTCGTAGCGGACCCAATCGCCGTTCGCCCGCCTCCGCAGCTCGGCGCTGTCCTCGCTCGGAAAAAATGCCTCGCTGCTCAAAGCCGGGTTGCAGTCGCAAAGATATTGCAATCCGTGCCACTTGGCGTGTATCGCGACCTGCGACACGAATTGTGGCTCGAATATTTCACCCATTTCGTCGTGGAAGAGAACTTCAATCGGCTTGCGAAGCGCCGCGAGCATCTGCTCGCGCATCGCAGTTCGCAGCGGATCCTCTTGAGACCATATGGCGGCGTGGAATTCCATGCTTTCCTTCGCGGCGGCGAACTTGTCGGCGACATCTTTCACGTCCCGAACACGATCCTGAAGGATGTCGCGCACAACCTGCCGCATGCGTGCTGAGGGCATCGCGTTGTAGCTCACGAATGCGAGACCCGATGGGGCAAGTGTGCGGCCGATCAAGCGCATCAGCGCGTCGCGCACCGATGCAGGCACCCAGGCGTAAACGCCATGGGCGATGACATAGTCGAATTCGCCGAGAGACTCCGGCACGTCCTTGATGTCCATGACGCAGAATTCGACGTTCGTCAGGCCCGCGGCGGTGGCGGTGGCGCGTGCCTGCGCGATCGCAGTCTCGGCGAGATCGAATCCGACGAACCGCGACTGCGGAGCCGTTGCCGCCATGCTCAACAGATTGGCGCCGTCGCCGCAGCCTGCCTCCAGGACGCGGCAGCGGGAGGGCGGAGCAAAGCTGCGTCCGTAGAGACGGGCGAGCGCACTCAGCCTTGCGGGATGCGAAGACGGCTGCGGCGCGCCCGGATATCGCACCTGGTCATAGACATTGGCCGACGATGCGCGTGTCTGTGCGTTCATTTCGGGTCAACCGGTCAACAACGCCATATAGGCCAGTTTCTTCAGGTTCTCGTCCAGTCGCGCCGCGATCGCATCCACCGGTGCACCCGTGAATCTCGCCATCTCCAAGGCGAGATCGCGACGCGTGCGGCTGCCGTCGAGCAGGCCAATGAAATGCCTGGTCGCAGCATCGTTGATTTCCACCGTGGTGTGCTG
>Ga0209060_10001488_pt1 | contig 25582 bp, 25 predicted proteins | sample Coa_R1_8_FD_187155 | JGI IMG/M metagenome (GOLD analysis project Ga0209060, IMG submission 187155) | Surface soil microbial communities from Centralia Pennsylvania, which are recovering from an underground coalmine fire - Coalmine... | ecosystem: Environmental > Terrestrial > Soil >...
GGACGCGCAGTGAAGTTACCGCCACGGTCAGATCGTCTTTTTTGGGTGCCTGCTGCGGCTTAGCGGCTTCCTGAGCCCGCAGCGCGCCGGAGCCGAAAACTAACGCCATTAAAAACGCCATCGAAAACGCTCTCTTCATTTTCATTCGCCTCATTTCTGAAATTTAAATATCGACCGCGTGTTTCGTGTGAAAACTACTTCGAATCCCCTTCTGATTCCGATTTCGACAGAGCCGGAATTTTCAGGTCGCCGAGCTCCAGTTCTGTAATCTCCAGCGGAGTGATTCCCGCGGAAACTTCCAGAGATTTGGCCGCAAGGACCTGTGACTTCCGCGCTGCAATTCCGCGAAGAAGCGTTTCATATCGAAGCAATGCAGCTCCTTCTTCGGGCGCGACGATGACTTGCGGTGGAATTGACTTTGAAACCGAGACAACGGTCACAGCGCCATCGTGTTGCGAAGACTTGACGCCACCGGGGAATAAAGTGTTCAGTCTCGGTGGCTGCACGGAATTTGCGGAAGTAGTGGCCGGAGGCCGCAGCGTTGCGATCGGATTGGCGGCTGGGACGTTTCGCGCATGCGGAAGATAGATTGCTGCGAGGATGGCACCGGCGGCCAGAGCCGCGACGGCGAAGGCCCAAGGGAGAGTTACGGGGCGGTGGGGTGCCGGCTCCTTCACAATTTCAGCGCGCACACGGGCGGCGAGAGAAGCAGGGACACTGGCGTTCACGGAAGCGCGAACACCCGCGTCGAGCGCGACAAGAAGAGATTCTTCCCGCTCGAACGCGGAGCGGCAAGATGTGCAAGCGGTAAGGTGATGGCGTAACGCAGGCGCGAATTCCCCGGACACGGCGGCGTCGGTTAGCGATTCTCTGTAAGTTTCACAAGACATCTGAGTTTCTCCGCGAGCTGTTTCCTTGCAAAAAAGAGCCGAGACTTCACAGTGCCCACCGGAATGGCCAGAAGAACCGCGACTTGTTCGATGGTGTGGCCATCCATGGCGCAAAGCAGAAGGACGAGGCGTAATTTTTCCGGCAATTCGTCCACGGCGCGTTCGAGGTGCTGCTCGAATTCACTGGGCGCAGCGGGCTCGTTCGATCGGGAACGCTCGTGTTCACGAAGCCAATCGGCTTCGCGGACGCTGCGGCGTTTTGCGGAACGGATTCGATCGAGCGCGAGACGAAAGCTGATACGCACAAGCCAGGCGCGAAAACGGGCGTGGTCTCGCAACTTCTGGAAGTTGCGAAACGCCCGAACGAGCGCTTCCTGGGCGACGTCTTCCGCGTCGGCGTCGTTTCGAAGGACGCCGCGGGCAACGCGGTAAGCAAGGGCGGTCGAGTCGGCGAGACGGTCTTCGAATTCCTGTTGGAGCACGCTACGCTCGGCGTCGCGCGTCCATTCGGCTTTGGCCGTGCTACCGGGTTCGATCAGCATCGACTCCTGCATGCCCTACCTTCTGCGGATTCCAAGAATGCGATCGTGCGAAATAGCGTCTATTGGCCAGACGCCGTAGTTCGGCGAAAGGTTCAAGTTGGCCGCGAGGAAGTAATGAAGGAAGAAGCGGGCGAAGTAAAGGAAATTTCGGGTAGGCGAGAATGCCGGATTGAAACTTTTGGATTGGAAGCCGGTTCCGATTTGGAACAAGAATCGGAGGAGTCTGGCCGCAGAGAGAAGCTTGACGTTCGCGCGAAAGTAGGGCAGCCGTTCGTAACTCATTGACACCAAATATGTTAGGAAGGCATGCAGGATGGCGGAGCCCGGCAGCCTGGGTGTGGTCATTCGCCTGCTTTTCGCCATGGCATGCGACCCTTTCGGCAGAGTCACAGCTCGCTCTCCCTTTGCCTGGGGGTCGCAGGATTGATCGCGGCGGGCGTTTACTTCGAGGGCTGCGGAGGGGGAGGCGCAGTCATCGGTCCGCCTTCGCCACCACCTCCCTCCATTGTTGTGACCGTGACGCCGAATGCGTCGAGCGTGCTGCTGGGAAGTTCGCAGAGCTTTTCCGCGCAAGTGACAAATGCGTCGAACACGAACGTCACGTGGAGCGTGAATGGGATCGCCGGCGGGAACGCTGCTGTCGGAACGATTTCTTCCAGCGGCGTTTACACCGCGCCGGCGGATTTGCCAGCAAATGTGGCGGTGCAAATCACGGCGACGAGTGCGGCGGACACGACAAAGTCCGGTTCGGCGCAGGTGACGCTCGGGAGTGATGTTTCGGTTTCCGTGATACCGGGGTCGGCGAACGTTGAATTGGGAGCGACGACAAAACTCGCTGGTACGGTCACAAGCAACGGCCATCCGGATACTGCGATTTCGTGGAGCGTCAGCGGCGCGGCTTGTCCGTCCGCCTGCGGAACGATCGACGCGAGCGGAAACTATACGGCGCCGCAAATTCTGCCGGCATCGCCGAGCGTGGTAGTTCGCGCGCAGAGCGTCGCGGATTCATCCAAATTTGCCGCGGCGAATTTAAACATCACCAGCAACTTCACGTTGCAAGTGAGCGGACCTTCCACAATCACGACAAACGGATCGGCAACTATCGTAGCGACATTGACTCCGGTTCCAGCGTCCAATCCAAGTCAAATTTTGAATTGGAGCGTGTCCGGAACGGGATGTAGCGGGAGTTCGTGCGGGACGCTGGTGACGACAACCACGCAATTCGACACCAACGGCGCGGAGGTTTCTTCGGCGAACTACCTTGCGCCTACTACCGCGCCAGCGCCGAATACAGTGACGATCACAGTGACGCCGACGGCGGATCCGAGCAAGAAGGCACAGTTGACGATTGCGGTGCAGACGGGGCCGAGCGTTTCCGTTTCTCCTGCTACCGCGACGGTTGCGGCGAATCATCGTGTGACGTTGACTGCGCAAGTGAATGCGATCGCGAACACAAGCGTGAACTGGTTTGTGAATGGCATTGCCGGCGGAAATACGACCGTGGGACAGATTTGCGTCGTGGCTTCGGTTCCCTGCCAAGCCGTGACAAACGGCCCTGCGCAACAGGTGGATTATGTCGCGCCGGGCGCGATTCCCTCGCCGAATCCAGTGACGGTTTCGGCGCAGAGCGTAGCAAACGGGGCGATTCAGGGTTCGTCACAAATCACGATGATCAACCACGTTGCGGTTAGCGTGCAGCCGGGCAGCATCACTCTGGCGCCGCTCGCGGTACAGGGATTTACAGCCGGCGTGCTTGGAACGACAAATCAATCGGTAACGTGGCAGGTTCAAGGTACAGGATGCGCGGTTGCCGGATCGTGCGGAACGATTACGCCGACAGGAACTTACACCGCGCCAGGCGCGGCCCCTTCGCCGGATGCAATTCAGATTTTGGCCATAAGCGCGGATGATGGTTCGCAATCCGGCACAGCAAACGTGACGATTTCCACTGGCGCGAACATTCTGGCCCTGCATCCATCGAGTGTGTACGCCGGAGAAGCGAATGGCTTCACGTTGTCGGTCGACGGCAGCGGATTTTCTCCGGCCACAAGCGGCACTGGTTCGGCCTTGCTGATTGGCGGAACAGCGCGGACGACGAATTGCACGAGTGGAAACACGTGTACTGCGGTAGTGACTGCGGCGGACACGCAAAACGCGGGGAACGTTTCCGTGCAGATTCAAAATCCGAATGGCAGCCGATCGAACAGCGTTTCACTCGTGGTGGTTGCGCCGGGGACGGCGCTCGATTCGATTGCGCTCACATCAGCGAGCCCGGCCGCGACGGCGAAAGATATCGTCGTCGTCGATCCGACGACCGCGGGTGTCTCTCAATCCGGAAATACAGTGGACCTCGACATCGCGGCGCTCGGGCCGTTCAAGACAACGACAAATTCATGCACGCTCGGAGGGAATCCGATCGTAATTGCACGGCCGTCGAGCGGCGCCGCGACATTCGACGTTTGTATCTTTTCGCAGGGCGGGCTGGACACGAGCATGACGTACACGGTTTCCGGGTCTGGCGACGTTTCAATCCTCGCGAAGCAGCCTGCGGGACTGGGCATCATTCATTTGACGTTGCAGATTTTTTCGAGCGCGCAAACGGGCGCACGAACGCTCTTTATCCAAAATACAAATTTGGATAAGACGGCAGCCAGCGGTGTTCTGGAGGTGGAATGAACTATCACATGAGGCGAAGACTGCTATGGATGCTCTTTTTGATCGGTATGGGAGTGCCGACTGTTCCGGCAAACGCGACAACGCTGGCGAGACTAAGTTTCGACGAGCTTGCGCAACGAGCGACGGGAATTGTGCGCGCGCGATGTCTCGGCTCATTGTCATTGTGGAGGAATGGCGAGATTTGGACAGAGACTGACTTTGCGGTTACGGCAGTGAACAAAGGAACGGCTCCGGGCATTCTGCGAATTTCGTTGCCGGGCGGAAAAGTTGGGCATGTGCAGTCGCAGGTGGACGGCGTCCCGATTTTTCATGAAGGCGAAGAAGCGTTTCTGTTTCTCTGGGAAGTTCCCGGCCACGGGACGTACGTTTTAGGCTGGGCGCAGGGTACGTTTCGCATCGCGCGGGATGCGCGAAGCGGCGAGGAGCGAATTACGCAAGATTCGGCAGCTATGCCGGTGTTCGATCCCGAGACGCATCAGTTTCGGAGAAGCGGAACACGAAATCTGCCCCTGGCGGCTTTTCAGACGAAGCTGAGACGGGCGTTGGAAGGACTTAATCCATGAGACTTCAGAAAACACGTTTCGAGATAACGCTCCATACCTCGATTCGCATCATCGTCGCGAACATTCTGCTGCTTTCGACAGCGCTGCACGCAGTGGGCTATGCATTCAACGAGACGGTGCCAGATGTGCGGTTGCCGGCGTCACTTTCGGGCGGATCGGCGTGTCCGGTGCCTTCGCGGCAACTTACTTCGACCGGCAGCATTGCAATTCGCTGGAGCACGGCGCTTTCGACGAATCCGGTAACGATTATGACGCAGGATCAAACGCCGAACGGGCGACTAAGTGAAATCGAGCAGGCGATCCAACAATCGCTCGGCGTGTGGATGGGAGTTTCGGGCACGACACTGCTGCCCGCGTCGCTCGCACCGCTGACGCGCGTCAGCGCCGCAACATCATGCGGAGCAGACGGTATCAACTCGATCTGTTTTGATCAGCCAGATATGGCATTTACGCCGGGCGTGCTTGCGTTTACGCGAATCGTTACGGCGGATCATATCGGCGAACAACTCGCCAACGGAAGTGCGGCAACGTTCCCAGGTCAAATTCTCGATGCGGATATTTTTTTCAATCCGGATGACTCGAATGTGATCTTTTCCACGCCGGCGGTCCTCGGCGCAAATCCGAAGACCTACGACCTGGAATCGATTCTGACGCACGAGCTAGGGCATTTTTTGGGTTTTAGCCACTCGGCAATCTGGAGTGCGATGATGTATCCGTTTGCGCCAGCACCAGGAACGTTCACTGGAATTCGACCCACCGCGCAGCAGCCGGACGCTCCGCTCGCCGATGACGATCGCACAGGCTTGCGCGTGTTGTATCCTGATCCGGCCGATGCGATTCACACTGGGTCGATTCAAGGCAGAATCGTGCCGGCGAATTCACTCGCGCTTCCACTGAGTCCGCCGGGCGTGACCGGAATATTCGGCGCACATGTGGTGGCCGTGGATGCTTTGAGCGGCGTGGTTGTGGCAGGAACTCTCGGCGGATGGAGCTGCACGAATCCCGGGCCTGCGCAGTTCGACGGCAGCTACTCGATTCAAGCGCTGGCGGTCGGGCACAGTTATCAGATTTACGCCGAGGCGCTGAACGGCACGGTAGATCCATCGCAGGCGAGCAACGCATTGACGACACTTTGCCGAAATCCGACGACGGACGCGGGCTGGCCGCCACTTTCCAGTTGCGTAGTGCCGCAGCCCAACGTCGAATTTACGTTGCGAGCGCGGCCTTTGCCGTAAGTTCCGGCGTTCGTCGTGAGCGGATTTACGTGGATCGCACGGAACTGATCCAGCCGCCACCATAAAGGAGACCCGGGCCCAGGGAGGCAAGAAAAATCGGATTCGTATCGGCAGAATTCGACAGCCAGGAAGCTTCCAATAAATGATGCAACGCTGCGGCACAGGTCGAAGATCCCAGGTTTCCGTGAACTTGGGCAATCGATGGAAAGCGATCCACCGGGACGTTAGCCTGCTTTGCCAACAAAGCGACGAGCCTTGGATTTGGCTGATGTGTCGCAAAACCAAAAACGTCTTGCCTGGAAATTCCGCTTCGCGCTTCGATCTCTCCGATCAGTTGCGTTAATTTCGAGATCGCTGCGCGCGAAAGAGCTTCGCCTTCAAAGACAACTTCGAGCCTCCCGTCGGACTGGTCGTCAACTCGAATGGCGTGCGCGAATTGTGATGCGCAGCCGAACTGCAAGCCGCCGATTGCGAACGCGTTGCCTGGTGCCGCGTCGGATGCGCGCTGAATCACAAAGGCGGTGGCTCCATCGCCGAAAAGGCCACCGAATTCGCCGCGCACTCTTCCGGCCGTGAGAATCCGACTGTGCACATCCGCGGTCAGGACTAGCGCGCGATTTGCGGCGCCACTTAGAATATACGACTGTGCCGTGGCCAGTGCATGGAGCAGGCCCAGGCAGGCTCCGCCAACGTCCATCGCGCCGCAAGAATCGCGCAAACCGAGAGACTCATGAAGTTCGGCGGCGAGCGATGGGAACGTGTGATGCGTTTCACTGGTCGCGAAAAGCCAGTCGCACGAATCGGCGTCGATACCAGCTGCTGCAAGAGCACTCTGGCCGGCCCTCGCGGCGAGCGTAACTTCGGTTTCTCCGAGGACAGCACGCGAAACGCTTAGGATTCCGGCGCGATTTCGCAGCTTTCCGATTTCCATGCCAAATTCCTGGTCGATCTTTTCCGAAGGAATCGACCGGGAGCCAAAAACAGCAGCGGATGCAACGACAGCAGCTGGATTCCCGTGCATGGAAGAGTCTGAAAGAGGCATTTGAGTCCGCGTTCCATTGTGCGGACAGTCTTTTGTCGCGGCAAGATTTAGTTTGAAGAAATTTGCCAACGGTTTTGGCGAAATCGCGCGGTTCGCAAAGCTTATTACGGAAAGCCTTGGCGAGGCTCGACTGGTGTTTTCTTTGCAGAGGAAGGCAAAATGGATGAGAGCGTGCGATGATTCGCCAAGTTGCAATCTCGTCTGCATTTTTCCTGTTCGCCCTGCCAACTTCTCTTTTTGCGCAGCGAGAACGGGGTGAATTGCGAGTCGAAGTACATGACCAGCAGGGCGCGGCAGTCGGCGGCGAAGGCAAACTTGTAAGCGAGTTGAATGAATTCCGCCGTGAATTCAAGGTTGGCTCCGACGGACACAGTGTGCTGCAAGGCCTGCCTTTCGGGCAGTACCACCTGCGGTTTATGGCGCAAGGATTCGCTGAGTGGTCCGGGCTGCTCGAAGTGCGATCGGAAGTACCGGTTTTATTTGCCGTCACGCTTGGCGTTGCGCCAGTGGCAACGCAGATCCAAGTATCCGATTCGGCGACGCTTGTCGATCCGACACGCACCGGAGTGACGTACGCCGTTGGCAAAACGGCGATCCAAGAACAGATTCCCGCACAGCCCGGACGGACTTTGACGGATCTCGTTAACGATCAACCGGGATGGATTTATGAGGCGAATGGCGTGCTACATCCGCGCGGCTCGGAGTACGACGTGCAGTACGTGTTCGACGGATTGCCGCTGACGCAAAATCGATCGGCAGCGTTTGCGCCCTCTCTCGATCCGGACGATGTCGAGTCGATGCGCGTATTGACGGCAAGTTTTCCGGCGGAGTACGGAAGAAAACTCGGTGGCATCGTGGAAATAACCACGGAGAGAAATCCGCCGGGCGGCCTGCACGGCGAATTCAGTGTTGACGGCGGAAGCTTCGATTCGGCCGCGGGAACGGCGCGAATTTCGTTTGTGACGGACAAAAACCGGTTCTCCGCCGGCGGTCAGGGATTTCACACGGAACGCTATCTCGATCCACCAGTTTTGCAGAATTTCACGAATCGCGGCAATTCGGATGGTTATTTCGCGGCATATGAACGCGACTTATCCGAACGAGATCGGCTGCGCATTAGTGTGTCCCACAACTCCGTTCGCTTCCTGGTGCCGAACGAATTGCTGCAACAGAATGCGCAGCAACGTCAAGACGTAGCGGATGTGGAGACAGCCGGAGAAATGTATTTTCAGCACATCGTATCGGCCGAGATGGTTTTCAGCGCCGCTGGCAGCATTCGCGATTCGAGCGCGACTCTCTCTTCGAATCCGCAAGCTACGCCCGTGATTGTTTCGCAGGACCGCGGCTACCGGGAGGGTTATGCGCGCGCCGACTTCGCAGCTCACCATGGCCACCAGGACTGGAAGATCGGTTTCGATGCAATGTTCAGCCCGGTGCACGAAACTTTTCAATATTTGATTATAGATCCAACTCAATTTGACTCGGCGACGCTCCAGAAGTTCACGTTTCCCTTGCATCGTACGTGGGACGTCGAACAATCTGCGTACTTGCAGGACGCACTGCACTACGGCAATTGGAATTTGAGCGCCGGCTTGCGGCTGGATCATTACGATTTCAATGTGAACAAATGGGCCGTGAGTCCGCGACTGGGAGTGTCGCGGTTCGTGCCATCGTGGAACCTGCTGCTGCATGCATCCTATGACCGTGTGTTCCAGACGCCTGCACTCGAAAATCTGTTGCTGGCAAGTTCGCCGGACCTGAGCGTCGTGAATCCGAATGTGCTACGGCTGCCCGTGCGGCCAGCGCGCGCGAACTATTACGAACTTGGACTGATGAAGGCGGTCGGCGGCAAGCTGCGAATCGAGGCGAACCTATTTCGTCGCGATTTTCGTGATTATCCCGACGACGATGTTCTGCTCGATACAGGCATAGGCTTTCCAATTTCTTTTCGGAAGGCGCGGATCGTAGGCGAGGAGTTGAGCTTGCAGATTCCACACTGGTGGCGTTTTTCTGGATTCGTGAGCTACTCAAATCAGGCCGGGTATGGAGAGGGGCCGGTGACGGGCGGGCTATTTCTTGGCGATGACGCTTCGAGCGCGCTAACGAATACCTCCAAATTTGCGGTGACGCAGGATCAACGAAATACGCTTCGCGCGCGCATGCGGCTACAATCCTACAAGCGAACGTGGCTTGCGATCAGCGGCGAGTACGGAAGCGGATTGCCAGTGGAGCTCGACACGAGCAAAGTGGACCAACACTTTTTACTAACGCAATACGGGCCGCAAATCCTGGGAAAGATGAACTTCGCGAAAGGACGGGTCGCGCCTAATTTTTCATTAGGCGCGGCGGCGGGCTGGGATGTCTATCGGAAAGAGACTCGCTCGGTTGCGCTACAGATCGAAGGCGCAAATTTGACGGATCGGGTGAACGTGATTAATTTTGCCAGCTTGTTTTCGGGAACCGCCGTGGCGGCGCCGCGGAGCGTATCGGCGCGGCTGCGAGTTTCGTTCTAAAGAAATCGACACTGCACAACTTACCGTCGGCGGACCTTGCTCAAAAGCCGCAGAATTTCCAAATACAGCCAAATCAGAGTGACCATCAGACCGAATGCGCCGTACCATTCCATGTATTTCGGCGCCCCGGTTTGGGAAGCACGTTCGATCATGTCGAAATCAATGATCAGATTGAGCGATGCGATGACGACGACAAAAATGCTGATTCCGATTCCGAGCGGCGTGGAGCTGTTCAACACGGAAATTTGCGAGTGGAAGAAGAGCGTCATGACCATGTTGACGAGGTAAACCAGCGCGATTCCACCCGTCGCCGCAATCACGCCGAGCACAAAACCGCGCGTAGCCTGAATGATTCGGAATTTGTAAGCGAGCAGCATCACGAACATAACGCCAAAAGTTAAACTGATCGCTTGCATGGCTATGCCGGGATAATTCTTTTCAAATAGCGCAGAAATCCCGCCCAAAAACAATCCTTCGAGCAGGGCGTAAATTGGCGAAGTCAGCGGTGACCAATTCTTTTTGAAGATGGTCACGAGCGCCAACACGAGGCCGCCGATGGCGCCGCCGAATGTCCAGGGCAACGCCGCTTCCGGCTCCGGCGAATGGCTCAAACCCCAGGTCCACGCTGCGCCGACCACGACGCAGAGCATCAAAATGCCGGCCTTGTTCACGGTGCCTTGGATGGTCATCGTAGCGCCGGACGCAAGTTCGCCCGAGAATGCGCTTTCTTTGAGGACAGGATTGTTCGAACGGAAAGGGTTCGCCATGAAAGTTACCTCGGCAGCTGAAGAAACTTTGGTACCGCTAACGGGAATCGAACCCGTATTTTAGCCTTGAAAGGGCTACGTGCTAACCGTTGCACCATAGCGGCACTGTGTTGCGGGGTTGCTACTCTTCTAGGATACGGGAATTTTGGCGCAGCGACAAGCCGTTGCAAACCGCATTTTTACCCGCCAAATTGACGAAGATGATGGTCGCAATGGCGGTAGGCGAGACGCATCCAGCCATTGTAGGAAAACTTGCCGAGACTGGGATGCTCCGGCCAGGCGAAATCTCGCGGCAGATTTATGAAACGGTCGATCAGGCTGCGTAGCTCCGACTGATCCCTGGTAAATTCTTCCGGCGGCGTGCCGCCGCCAGCCTGCTGATCGAGTTCGCGCATTGTCTTGACGCCGTGAGGCCACGGAAAAGGCATGTAAATCGCAATAGTTGCCATCAACCACTTTGGCATGGGCGACGCGACCGTTTGGGCCTTTTTCTCGCCCATGTAAAGCCGAAATCCGTCGGAAAGATGGCAAATCATCTGGTGCGAAGACATGGAGCCCCAGAGACGTTCGGTCGAAGGCTGAATGAGATGCACTCGACGCAGAATTTCCTGTTGTTGTGCAGGGTGACGAAGCGACTTCATGGAAACGCTAGCCCTGGCGATCCTGAAATTCCTCGTGCCAGGCCATTTGAATGGCTTCGAGTTTTGCTTCGTTGGACTTCGCGGAATCGCCGGAAAAACCTTCGAGCTCGGTGATCCATTTGTGCATGTCGGTGAAGCGCACGGTCAGAGGATCGGTGTCCGGAAATTTGTCCGTCAGCGCGATGGCGATGTCTTCGAAATTGTCCCAATCAAATGTGTGCGGCATATTTTCTCGAATACTTCTAGTGGTCGAGTTCTTTCGCGTAGTTCTTATTCCATTCCGGAATTTCGACGACGATGTCTGTCGTTCCGTCTGGAACCGTCTGACAACCTAGGCGCGATTTCGGCGTAATACCTGGCGCTTCGTCAAGTTCATCGAGTTCGGCGTCGGTGGCTTCGTTGCAGGATTCAAGTCCCTCGCGCACGATGACGTGGCAAGTTGAGCAGGCGCAGACGCCGCCGCAGGCATGGTCGAGCCCCGCTTTGATTCCTTCCGAAATATCCAGAATGCTGCCGGGGATTCCGTTGTGACCGTAAGGAATCTGCGCCGGATCGACTTCAATTGTTTTGCCGCTGGGAAGAAATGTAACTTTGTACTTCTTCGTCGCCGGCGTATATTTTGTTTCTTCTATGTAAGGATTTGTGCCGCCCATGCTTCGCCTCTCCGTCTTCGCGTGAAACTAGACTTCTCCGACGCTCTTCCCCTTCAGTGCGGTGGAAATCGCGGTATTCATTACGAGCTCCGCCAGATGCATCGTCGCCTGATTCAGTTCATCGATCCGCTTGCGAATCAATTTGTAATCCTGTCCAGTCGTAGCTTCCTTGAGCGCTCCGACCGAAGCCTCAATCTTAGCGCGCTCGTCGGCGGGAATGGCGTCGACTTGCCCGCCGGCAAGAGCTTTTTGCGTTGCGGTGAGAATGCTTTCGGCTTCGGTGCGCGCTTCAATCAACTGGCGCTCGGCAAAGTCCTGCTCCGCATACTCGATCGATTCTTCGAGCATGCGCTCAATTTCGGCATCGTTTAGCCCGTAGCTAGGTTTCACCTCGACCAAACGTGATTCGCCGGTACGAACATCTTTCGCCGCGACTTGCAGGATACCGTTCGCGTCGATCAGAAATTTCACTTCAATACGTGGCAGGCCCGCAGGGGCGGGCGGAACTTTCAGCGTGAACCGTGCAAGCGAACGGCAATCCCTGGCCAATTCGCGCTCGCCTTGCAATACGTGGATGTCGATGCCGGTCTGATTGTCGACGCCCGTCGTGTACATTTCCTGGGCGCTCGCGGGAATCGGCGAATTACGGGGGATGATCTTGCCGACCGCGCCGCCGTACGTTTCAATTCCGAGCGAGAGTGGCGTAACGTCGAGCAGCAACATGTTGCTCACGCCGCGGTCGAGAATATTCGCCTGAACGGCTGCACCGAGCGCGACCACCTCATCCGGATTCAATTCCGTGTGCGGAGTCCTGCCGAAGAATTCCTGCACAGTCCGGCGAATCAACGGCGTTCGCGTCGTGCCGCCTACGAGCACGACTTCGTCTATTTCGCCCGGCAAAAGCTGCGCATCTGCGAGAGCGCGCTTCACTGGCGTCATCGTGCGGTCCACAACCGGACGGATGAGCGCATCCAGCATGCCTCTCGTGAATTCAAACTCGAACGTCTTTCCGTTCGGCAATGCAAATCGCAACGTAGCGGATTCTTTTTCCGAAAGAGAGTGCTTAAGAGCGATTAGTTCCTTGCGAAGCTCCTGCGCGATTTCTCCATGTGGCGAAAAATCGATTTTGTCGTGCTGCAATATCTGCTCATGGATAAATGCCTGCAGCAGGTTGTCGATATCGTCGCCACCGAGGTGCGTGTCGCCGTTCGTAGAAAGCACTTGGTAGATGTCGCCATCGTCGGTGGAAATCAGGCGCAGCACCGAAATATCGAACGTGCCACCACCCAGATCATAAACGGCGACTTTTCCGCCTGATGCCGCAGGCTTTTCATGGAGACCGTACGCAAGCGCCGCCGCTGTTGGCTCATTCACGAGGCGCAAAACTTCCAAGCCGGCCAGCTTACCCGCGTCTTTGGTTGCTTGCCGCTGCGCGTCGTTGAAATACGCGGGAACAGTGATAACCGCGCGATCGACGGTTTCGCCAAAATGCGCTTCGGCCCAATTCTTGAGCTCGCGCAGAATGAAGGACGAAATCTCCGGTGCTGTAAAACTCTTTTCGCCGAGCTGCACGCGAATTGTGTTGCCGCTGACTTCGCTGACGCGAAATGGAAATAGTTTTAATTCGTCTTGAATGTCATCAACACCGCGGCCCATGAGGCGCTTGACCGAATAGATTGTCCGCTCCGGCTGCGTCAACAAACGCTTCCGCGCCGGTTCGCCGACGAGGATCGTGCCGTCTGGATCGATGCTGACCACCGAAGGACAAAGCGTGCCGCCGTACGGACCGGGGATACACTTCGGCTGGTCCGATTGCGCGTCAATGTACGCAACCAGACTGTTTGTCGTCCCAAGATCGATTCCGACTGTCCGCCCCATGCTTCGCTTATGCCTCTGCCAGTTCTTTCGCCACGCTAACCACCAGATTCCGGATGTACGACCGGCGATTCAAATGCTCGTTGAGCCGCGTCATGATTTTCTTGCCTGTCGCATCATCCGCACCTTCATCGACTGCCATATCCCACTCCCTGGCGGTCGATTGCATCTGAGCGTCCACTTCCGCCAGCTTCGCGCCGAAGTTTTTTTCCGCGGCCCGCAATTTCGTTTTGAGCGCTGCAATGTCCGCACCGGCCGATTTTGCCTCGCGCAGTTCATCGAGCCATTCGTTCAACTCAAACACTTCCTCCAGCAATTCCGGCGGCGCCTGCTGTTTTCTTTCGCCCTCTTTGCGTTCGCCCTCGATTGCCAGAAGGTACTCGACTCGCGCCACAGGGTCTTTCAACGTTCGATAGGCGTCATTCAATTCCGAGCTGCGCTTGAGCGAAAGCTCGCGGTCTTCTTCCGACGCGTTCACAAAATTATCCGGATGGAGCTTCCAGCTCAATTGCAGGAATTTCTGTTCGAGACCACCCATTTCCACCCAGAGCTTACGGGGCAAACCAAAGAGTGCGAAATAGTCCGTCCCTTCCGGCGATTGCAGCTTTCCGCAGCTGCCGCAAATCAGCGGACCTTGCAGCCGCTCGTGGCAGCTCGCGCAGACCATGGGAACGTTTGACCTGACAGAGAGTGGCGTCATGAGCCGGTAGTCCTTGCTAAAAATAGAAATGGCTGGCGCACTTCGCGGCCAGCCATGCGAATCCACAATCGTGGCATTTATGCCGTAAACGAGCTGCCGCAGCCGCAGTTGCGCTCCGCGTTCGGGTTCTGGAAGACGAATCCCTGGCGCATCAGCGTATCTTCATACTCGAGCGTCGTTCCGTTCAAGTACAAAAAACTTTTGGGATCGACGAAGATTCGCGCGCCAAACTCTTCAAACACTTTGTCGCGGTCACGCGCCTGTGTATCCAGCCGCATCGCATACGAAAGTCCGGAGCAGCCACCGCCCTGAACACCGACACGCAGCCCGCCAACTTCCGGAGACACGCCGTCCTTTTCGAGCAGCTGACGAATTTTCTTCGCCGCTTTCTCGGTCAGGTGAATTTTCGGTGTCGCCGGGCTGGCAGTTTCCGTGGACATGCTCGTCAACCTTAGTGCGATGGCTTTTCCGAAGCCGGAACTTCCACGCCGTGCTTTTTCTTCCAATCGCCAATGGCGGCCTTGATGGCGTCTTCAGCGAGCACGGAACAGTGGATCTTCACCGGTGGAAGCGAAAGCTCGCGCACGATGTCCGTATTCTTGATCGACAGCGCCTCGTCAACCGTCTTGCCCTTCACCCACTCGGTTGCGAGCGATGAACTGGCAATCGCGGAACCGCAGCCGAAGGTTTTGAACTTCGCCTCTTCGATGACGCGGGTTTCCGGATTGATCTTCATCTGCAGCTTCATCACGTCGCCGCACTCCGGCGCGCCTACGAGGCCGGTCCCGACATTGGGATCTTCCTTCGGCAGGCTGCCGACGTTGCGCGGATTGTTGTAGTGGTCTACAACTTTGTCGCTATATGCCATGAACCGCTCCTCAGCGACCGCTTGCGCGGCCGAGTTGAACTTTTGTAAAAATTAATTGCTGCGCGCCAGGTTTCCGATGCTGACGAAACCCGCGTTGCGCAATACTTTTTCCGAGATGGAAACGTTCGGCACCCACGCCGACCGGCCCATCGTCAGTTGCCGAAGCACATCTTTGATGTAGTCCGCGCCGACTCCCAAAACTTTCAGGAATGCGCGAACTTCCTGCAGGTGGTGAAACGCACGTTCCCCTGCGGGCTTGGCATCGTCCCCCTCGCCATACGGCACGAACGCGACGCGAAATGCGGCGCCCGTTCCGGCGATGGAACGATGAACTCGAATTGTCCCTTCACTAACACTCACGCTTGCCATTGCTGCTTTTTCCCTTTCTGCTGGGATATACCCTTCTCAACCTTAGATGCATGACCGCCTTAAGCGGTCTGCCACTTCACCTTGGAAATATCGATGCCCTCTTTTGCCATTTCGTAGAGCGGAGACAGTTCCCTCAACTTGCTGACCACCTGGACCATCTTGTCGATCACGTAATCCACTTCTTCTTCCGTGTTGAACCTGCCCAATCCGAAGCGGATAGAGGTATGGGCCAAATCTTCGCCAACTCCAAGAGCCTTAAGGACATAGCTCGGTTCCAGCGTGGCCGAAGTACAGGCCGAGCCGCTCGAAACCGCGATGTCGTTAATTCCCATGAGCAGCGATTCCCCTTCGACATACGCGAAGCTCATATTGAGATTGTTCGGCAGACGATGCTCCATCGAACCGTTGATGAACACCTCGTCCAGCTTGGCTTCGAGGCCCTTGCGGAGCCGCTCGCGCAAAGCGAAAAGCCTGGCCGATTCGCCAGCCATCTCCTGCTGCGCAATTTCGCAAGCCTTGCCGAGGCCAACGATGCCGGGCACGTTCAGCGTGCCGGAACGCATTCCGCGCTCGTGACCGCCACCATCGACGATGGCGGAAAGCTGTACGCGGGGGTTACGACGACGAACATACAACGCACCGACGCCCTTGGGGCCATAAATCTTGTGCGCGGTAATCGCGAGAAGGTCGATGTTGTCCTTCTGCACGTCCACCGGAATCTTGCCAACGGCCTGAACGCCATCCACCGCGAAGATGATGCCGTGTTCTTTGGCAATTTTGCCGATTTCCTGCATCGGATTGATCACGCCCACTTCGTTGTTGGCGTACATAATCGTGATCAAAATCGTGGTCGGCTTAATCGCTTTGCGGACATCTTCCGGGTCGACTCGGCCGTCCTTTTGGACCGGCAGGTACGTCACTTCATAGCCGTACTTTTCAAGCCGCTTGCAGGTATCCAGCACGGCCTTGTGCTCGATGGCCTGCGTGATGATGTGATTTCCCTTTTCGCGGTACATCTCCGCGACACCCTTGATCATCAGGTTGTCGCTTTCGGTTGCGCCGCTCGTGAAAATGATTTCTTTCGGAGTCGCGCCAATCAGCGAAGCCACTTGGGCGCGTGCGTTTTCGACGGCTTCTTCGCCAGCCCAGCCGAACGAGTGGTTGCGGCTCGCTGCATTGCCAAAACGTTCGCCGAAATAGGGCAGCATCGCGTCCAGAACGCGCGGATCCACCGGCGTCGTCGCATGATTGTCAAAATAAATTGGCAGCCTCACACTCATAACTTCCCCCTAAGCCTTCAACGCCACTAACGCGTGTTCTTGCGGCTCTTCGCTCATCTGCGCGATGGTGACTGTGCCGAGAACGTTCAAAATACTGTCGTTCACGCGCCGCAGAGGTTCCCGCACTGAACACTTGGATGTCGCGTCGCAATTTCCGTGACTCGTTACGCACGAAGTAATCAAGACCGGGCCGTCGATTGCTGTAATCACTTCCAGAGCGCTGATCTGGTCCGGCTTCTTCGAAAGTTGGTAGCCCCCGCTCGAACCGTGCTTTGCCGCCACCAGATTCTGGCGCGCCAGCTTCTGCAGCACTTTCGCCATCAAAGTCGAAGAGATTCCGTATTCGTCCGCGATTTCATTCGCGCTGCACGCGTGTTGTTCACGGTGCATGGCCAGATGCTTCACGGCGATTAAGCCGTAGTCGGCCTTCTTAGAAAGCTTGAACATCTACTTGCGTGCCCCCAGGCAAAATCCCATATACGACTGATTCAGTCGCGTATCAGAGTCTATACGCAAAAAGGGTTCCTGTCAACCACTTCGATTCACAGTAAAGCGCGTAACCTGCTTATTTTCATACCCTTGCGATATTTTTTCAAAGAAGCTTGTTTCCACAGCTAATTTTTGCCCCGATTTCCCGCTTCCTCCTGCGCCCAGTATTAGCGACTTCCAGCTTTGGACATCTCTCGGTCGCCTTGACGACGACGCGTCTAGCGTTGAGACTGGTCGCGAGGGATTGGCGGAATGCGATTTCAGCTAAAGATACCTCTGGTTCGGACCGTCTCGGCCGTGTCGGTTCTTTTTTTCTGCTTTGTTGGCTCGGGAGGAAGTCAAACGCCTCATTCGACTCACAGCTCTAACTCGAAAATTAAGAAGCCTCGAAAAGCGCAGGACAGCGCAACTTACACGCTCGTTGGCGCGGGCGACATCGCGTCCTGCAAAGATTTGAGCGGGGCAGAGGCAACAGCAAAGCTCATCGAATCGATTGAGGGAGACGTCTTCGCCGCGGGCGATCTCGCGTACGAAAAAGGTACGGCCGAGGAATTCAAGAATTGTTATGACAAAACCTGGGGCCGTTTCAAGAGTCGCACGCACCCCGCGCCAGGCAATCACGAATTTTATGGTTCAAAAGATGGCTCGCCCTATTTCGACTATTGGGGAGGCCAGGCGGGCGAAAGAGAGAAAGGTTATTACAGCTTTGATCTCGGGGGCTGGCACATCGTAGCGCTGAATACGAACTGTGCTGCGCCCGGCTTAGGCGGTTGCGGTGTCGGTTCGCCGCAGGACGTTTGGCTGCAGAAGGATTTGGCGGAACACAGCGGCTCTTGCGTCATCGCGTTCGGGCATCATGCGCTGTACAGCAGCGGCGTTCTCAAGAGTCACGCCATTCATCCCGAACTTCGCCAACTCTGGCAAGACCTTTATCAAGCGCACGCCGATCTCGTCATCAATGGCCACGAGCATTCCTATGAGCGTTTCGCGCCGCAGGACCCGAACGGCAATCTAGACCAAAAAAATGGAATGCGGGAAATTGTGGCCGGCACCGGTGGCCGCAATCACGACCCGCTTGGGTTCGCCACCGCAAACAGCGAAGTTCGAAACGAAGACACATATGGCGTGCTGAAACTCACTCTTGCGCCGGGAAAATATCGATGGGAATTCGTACCGGTTCTCGGCGATCACACATTCACGGATTCAGGCGAAGGAACCTGCCACAACCGCAAGCCCTAATTACGGTTTTGCGAAGCAGGCGCCGCCGGTCGCGGCTGCGTCCACTAATTTCTGAATTGTTCCCGCCGGAATCAGCAAGAGTTGCGCTTTGCCTTTGCCGGCAGCAGCGATTGTTGTGGTTGATTGCGCTCTCGCGTCGTCCGCGAGTGGTGTTCCTTTTGCGATGGCATCCAGCGCGGTCAAACCAATGGATGCGACCGCGCTCAAATCTTGCGAATTCGCCGCGACTTCTTTTACAAACGACGACTTTAACGCGAGCGACTGCACTGCCGAATCATTGTCTCGCCATTTTACCAGCCACAAGCGCAGCGCCGTGGCCGAGTTCGCATCGCGGCAATTTCTAGTGACAAACGCAGTTACCGCATCCTCGAAGTGACGCGCCGCATCACTGTCCGGCGAAGCTGCATCGACAACGCGATTCAGCGGCGTCGCGCTGCTAGCCGCAAAAGTCGCAGTCTCTTCGCGAGTGTAATCTTTCACCGGTTCGAGCACGTCCACCAGCGTCTTCAGGGCGGCAAACTCTTGCGGCGTTGCCGGGCCCGCGATCCGCTGCAGCATCTTGTGGTAATAGCTTCTGTGCGTGAGCCCAACCCATTCCAGCTTTTCGGTGACTGCCTCAAGCCGCGCGTACATGGACTTTACGTCCTTCGTGCCCTGCGGAGACCAGAAGCGCTCCGCGATTGCCGCGGTTCGCGGCCAAATGCGCGAATCGATGTTTTCAGGATTCACGTACTCCGACCACATCGTCGCTTCGCCGCCGAGAACTAGCTTCTGTTGCTCCGGCGTCAAGTCCGCCGCCTCGCCGCTCAGCGGATCCACCGCGTAGTGCCGAGCCGCGCTCCACATCAAGTCAATGTAATAGCCGTTCGAAAGAATTCCCTGGTAGCCCTGTTTTGCAGCGGCGGCCAACGCCTTCGGCCCGCGCCACGAGTGAATGACAATGTCCTTTGGCGCGCCGGGTACGAAGATCTCGTCCCAACCGATCGTCGCCTTTCCGTGCTTCACCACGAGCTTCTGCACGCGCCCACTGAAATACGCCTGCAGCTCGTCGTTCGTTTTTAAATTGTGCGTTTTTTTGAATTCCTGGATTTTCGGATTTGCATCCCAGGCTTTCCCGTTCACTTCGTCGCCGCCAATATGAAAATAGTGGTCGGGAAAGAGCTGGCTCATTTCGCCGATGAACGTGTCGAGAAATTTGTAAGTCTTCTCGTTCGTTGGATCCATCGCCGGATCCATCACGCCCCAACTCTGCTCGACTGAAAATGGTCCGGGCGTGCTCGCAAGCTCCGGGTAGCCGACAAGCCACGAGGTGCTGTGGCCGGGCATGTCGAACTCCGGTACAACACGCATCCCTCGATCGCGCGCATACGAAATCACGTCGCGAATTTCTTCCTGGGTATAGAACATCCCTTCCGACCCCGCCCCGTGCAGTTTCGGAAATTTCTTGCTCTCCGCGCGGAATCCCTGATTGTCCGAAATGTGCCAGTGGAAGACATTCAACTTCACGGCTTCCATCCCGTCCAGGTTTCGCTTGATCACTTCGAGCGGCGTGAAATGCCGGCTCGAGTCAATCATCAGGCCGCGCCACGCAAATCGCGGTTGGTCCTTGATACTCACCGCGGGCGCAGCAAATCCGTTCGGCGAAACGTCGACCAACTGGAGGAAAGTTTGCAGTCCGCGCAAAACGCCGAGCGGATTTACCGCATTCAGTTTCGCGCCCTGCGGCGTAACTTCCAGTGTGTACGATTCGTCTTCACCCACTTCCTGAATTACTTTGCTGGCCTTATCCGTGTGCACGACGAGCGTCGCCCTCGCCGGGTCGCCGCCCTTTTTCGAAAAAATCAGTCCTGTCTGCCTGTGCAGCCGCTCCATAAAACGCTGCCCTGCACGATCGAGCCGCGATTCGGTGTAGCCTGTAAACGCAACACAAAACGATTCATCGATCTTTAGCGCGCCATTGCCGTTTTCTGCGTTTGCCGGCCATGGCATCAGATTCAGCAAAGGTGCATTCTGGGATCGCACGTTCGCCCCTCCGAATAAGCCAAGGATGATAAGCATTGTCAAACTTTTCCAAGTTGCGCGAAGTTGCATAGCGAATCCGACCCTCCACGGGACGTGCGGCCAGCCTAAAGATCTTGCTGCTATGTAGCGGCTAACTTCGGCATAGTGGCATAATTCCGCCTCGCCTCAAAATGCTTTTCTTCTTCCAGCCATTTCGGCCTGCCCGCCGCACCAAGATTGGCGCGCGTTTCGACGTGCCTGTAGGTTAAAATTCCAGCAGCGTTTCGACACAGATGAAAACCTCAATCGCCATCTATCCGGGTTCATTCGATCCCGTCACGAATGGCCACCTCGACCTGATCGAGCGTGGCGAAAAAATGTTCGACCTGCTCATCGTCGCTGTTTTACAAAATGCGGAGAAAAAGCCGCTCTTTTCTGTAAAGGAGCGCGTTGAAATGTTGCGCGAAGTCACCAAACAATGGACGGACGTGGAAGTGGACGTTTTCGACGGACTGCTGGTGGACTACGCGCGCAAGCGAGGTGCCGGCGTGATTCTTCGCGGCATCCGCGCCGTCAGCGATTACGAATATGAACTGCAGATGGCGCTCATGAACAGAAAGCTGGAAGGCCGCCTCGAAACTGTATTTATGTTGCCGGGTCTGACGTATAGCTATCTGAGCTCGAAGCTCGTGCGCGAAATTGCTCAGCTCGGGGCTCCGTTGACCGGCCTCGTGCCACCCATCGTCGAGGAGCGCCTGAAGGCAAAGATTTCGTGATTGAATTTTCACAAGCTCAACACGCCTGACGAAATTTTGCAGTTCACAAGGAGAAGCAGTGCAACTCACGGATCGCATCAACCGCATACAGATTTCGCCCACCGCCGCCGTCATCGCCGCCGCGGACCAACTGAAAGCAAAGGGCGTGGACATTGCCGACTTCGGTCCAGGCGAGCCGGACTTTCCGACTCCCGATCACATTAAGCAGGCCGCGATCAAGGCGATCAACGAGAACAAAACGAAGTACACGGCGACGCCTGGTGTGATGCCTCTGCGCGATGCGATTTGTTCCTGGCACAAACGCGAGCTTGGCTCGAATTATGAACCGAAAGAATGCATCACCAATGTTGGCGGCAAACATTCGATCTTCAACGTGATCAGCGTGCTCGCGCAGTCCGGCGACGAAGTCATCGTGCCCGCGCCCTACTGGGTCAGCTATCCGGACATTATCAAGTACACCGGCGCGACTCCGGTCTACGTCGAAACGCGCGCCGAAGATGGCTTCGCGGTGCGTGCAGCGGACGTTGCGAAAGCCATCACGCCAAAAACGAAGCTCGTCATTCTCGATTCGCCAAGCAATCCCACCGGAGGCGTCACTCCGCCGGACGAGTGCGCGAAGCTGCTCGAACTTTGCAAAAAAAACAACATCTGGCTGATGGGCGACGAATGCTACTCGCACTTCACCTACGGCGAAAACAAACCATTTTCCGTCGCGAGCCTGCCCGATTCGAAGAATCACGTCATCATCATCGGCTCAATGTCGAAGACGTTCGCGATGACCGGCTGGCGGCTCGGCTACACGCTCGCGCCGGCGGAACTGATCACCGCGACCGTGAAATTGCAGAGCCAGTCCACGTCGAACCCAACTTCGATCGCGCAATACGCGGCACTTGCCGCGATGACCGGCCCGATGGACAGCGTTCCGCAAATGCTTGCGGAATATGCCCGCCGTCGTCGTCGCATTGTGGACGGACTCAACGCCATTCCTGGAATCAAGTGCGGCGAACCAGGCGGCGCTTTTTACGTTTTCCCAAACGTTTCGGCGCGACTCGGTTCCGGACCGAACGCGCTCGCGAAGGATTGCTCGGAGCTCGCCACGTTGCTGCTTGAAAAAGCGCACGTTGCAGTTGTCTCGGGAGCCGCCTTCGGCGCTCCTGGTTATTTGCGTCTTTCATACGCAACCTCGATTGAGCGAATCGAAGAAGGTTTGCGACGCATCGAAACATTCTTCACGCGCGCAGCTTCTGCCGCGTAGCAGTGCACTGTTACCTTTCGGGTCATTCATCGACGATCAAGAAGCGGCGGCCGCGCATGTCGGCGTAAACTGGATATCGCTGCACGAAGATACGCCTCGCGATCATGAACCCCGAACCGTTTCGCATCGAGCCGACATTCAGTCCCCGTCTGTGGGGCTCGCGTTCCCTCGTGCCGCTTTATCTGGACAAATCCAATCTCGCTGAACCCATCGGCGAAGCCTGGCTGTCGGACGTAAATTGCCGCATCGTCACCGGGTCTTTCGCAGGCATCGCATTGAAGGACGCTTGGCGCGAAATGCCCGCCGAATGGCGCGGCACGATGTTCCCGCAGCCTGGCGAATTTCCACTGCTCGCAAAATTTATTTTCCCCACCGACAAACTTTCCATCCAGGTGCACCCCGACGATGCTTACGCTGCCGCTCACGAACAAGCCGCCGGCGGCCGCGGGAAGACCGAGATGTGGCACATCGTCTCCGCAAAGCCCGATGCGTCGTTGTTGCTCGGCCTAAAACCGGGCACAACAAGAAAAGCGTTCCTGGCGGCACTCGAAAATCACACGCTCGAAAATCTCTTCCAACGCCACGCGGTACATCCCGGCGACACGTTTTTCGTTCCTGCACGCATCCAGCACACGATTGGCGCAAACATGGTCGTCTTCGAAGTACAGGAATATTCCGATCTTACCTATCGGGTTTACGATTACGGCCGCGTGGACGCTTCGGGCAAACCGCGTGAGCTGCACATAGAAAAAGCATTGGCCGTCACGAATTTCAACGACGGCGTCGTCGGAAAAGTCCCGCGCCTCACACTGCCCACGCAGCGTGGCACACGTTCGCTCCTCGCGGCGTGCCCGTATTTCGCCACGGAGCGGGCCGAATACGCCGGCCTCTGCGATTGCTCGACGAACAAAGCTCGTTTCGAACTCCTAGTCGTCCTCGGCGGGGCGGGCCAAATCCGCTGGACCGGCGGCGAAGCCACTTACGCTCCTGGCCAGTGCTGGTTCATCCCCGCCAATGTCGATGTCTTCGTCATCCAGCCCCTCCACGAATCCTCCATCATTCGCACCTATGTCCCCGATTTTGCCGACGCGAAAAAGCGTTGGCAGGACTCAGGAATTTCTCCGGAAGCAATGTCGCAAGCTGTATTCGGCTGAATGCCGGATCTCTCGAAAGTCAGTTTCGTTCCAAAGAACGCAACGCTCCCACACCTGTGCTAGATTCGTCTTCAGAGAATCTTCAGACCTATGAACGCCAATCCGTTTAAAGCGGCCGTCGTCCAGGCCGCCTCCGTCGCTTTCGATCGCGAACGCACACTCGAAAAAGCAGCTGCTCTTTCCGCGGAAGCTGCAAGCAACGGCGTGCGTCTCGTTGTCTTCCCCGAAGCATTCGTCTCCGCTTATCCCCGCGGCCTCGATTTCGGCGCCGTCATCGGCAATCGCACGGAAGAAGGTCGTCGCGACTTCCAGCGTTACTGGGAAAGCAGTGTTGACGTCCCCGGCCCCACTGTGGACCAACTCGGCCGCATCGCCCGCACCAACAACATCTATCTCGTCATGGGCGTCATCGAGCGCGACGGCGGCACACTTTACTGCACCGTTCTCTTCTTCGCTCCAGACGGCGCCTATCTCGGCAAGCACCGCAAGCTAATGCCGACAGCCTCCGAGCGCCTCGTCTGGGGATTCGGCGACGGCTCCACTATGCCCGTCTACGACACGCCTCTCGGCAAACTCGGCGCCGTCATCTGCTGGGAAAATTACCTGCCCCTCATGCGCGCGTCCATGTACGCCAAGGGCATCGAGCTTTACTGCGCTCCCACCGCCGATTCGCGCGACTCCTGGATCGCCACCGTGCGCCACATTGCCGTCGAAGGCCGCTGCTTCGTGCTTTCCTGCAATCAATTCAATCGCCGCCGCGATTTTCCGGCCGACTACCGCACCGCTTTCGGCGACGATCCGGACACTGTCCTCACCCGCGGCGGAAGTTGCATCGTCGATCCCTTCGGCAATTTCTTCGCCGGCCCCAATTTCGAAGACGAAGCCATCCTCATCGCCGAAATCGATCGCGCGCAAATCGTCCGCGGCAAAATGGACCTCGATGTCGTCGGCCACTACGCCCGCCCCGACGTTTTCCAACTCCACGTCGACGAAAACCCGAAATTGCCGGTCACCACTAACACGCATTCAGGAATCCTTGATGACATAGTGGCGGAAAAGAAACTAACTGAGAGTCGCGAGAGTTAGCAAACGAGAGGACTCAGGAGTGCGATCATCGGAAAAGAGTGGGCCGTTCCAGACAATTTTCGACTGATCTCGGCCATTGCAGAAAAACTTGCGGGCAGTGACGGCCACATATCGTTCGAAGGCAGCTTGAGTGTTTTCACTGGAGCCCAACGTTACGCAGGCTCTTTTTCACCGGCTTGGCCATCGTGTACCCAAGCGCATCATTCATATTCAGATTGAGAAGCATGGAATCTTGGAATTCGGTGCTTACGACAATTTTGACCCTAGTGGCCTAGTTTTCGGACCAAGCTTAACGGGTTCATTCGTTCAGTCGCTAATCGCGGAAGGAACCCTCGCCACTTCTCCGTCTGCCCGCGGGTAAAGCCGGAGCGAGAACTCCGGGAGGCTTGTGCTAAATTCTTTTCTTGGCCATGCCAGATAATAGATTATCCATTCACGCTGTCATCCTCGCCGGAGGCCGCGGCACGCGATTCTGGCCGCGCAGCCGCACTCGCACGCCCAAACAGCTTCTCAACATCGTTGGCAAACAAACCATGCTTGAGCAGACGGTCGCGCGCCTTCGCCCACTCATCTCGCCGGACCACATCTGGAGCGTCACAAACGCCGAGCAAACCGCCGCACTGAAAAAACAGCTCCCCGCTGCCGCTCGCAAACGTGTCCTCACCGAACCCATCGGCCGCAATACTGCCGCTGCCATCGCCCTCGCCGCGGTTCACATCCGCCATGCCGCCAAAGGCGATGCCCTGATGGCCGTTCTTCCTTCCGATCAGTTCATCGCGGATCCCGAAAAATATCGCCGCATCGTGTCCGCCGCTCTCGACATCGCCCGTGAGCCCGGCCGCATGGTTGTCCTTGGCATTCCGCCCACTCGCCCCGAAACTGGCTACGGCTACGTCGAACGCATGGGCAACGCCATCGCCTCACAAGAATTTCAGGCGTACGCTGTGCGCCGATTCACGGAAAAGCCC
>Ga0209060_10001489_pt1 | contig 25561 bp, 21 predicted proteins | sample Coa_R1_8_FD_187155 | JGI IMG/M metagenome (GOLD analysis project Ga0209060, IMG submission 187155) | Surface soil microbial communities from Centralia Pennsylvania, which are recovering from an underground coalmine fire - Coalmine... | ecosystem: Environmental > Terrestrial > Soil >...
CGATGTTCTCGCCGTACAAATTTCTGAAGAGCAAGGTGAAGGTGGTGCGCGATTTCAATGGCGCGCTTCGATATCTCGACCACGGCCTGATGCCATTGCCTCAGGAAGTGATCGCCTATCACCGCGAACGTATTTCCGAGCGGGAACGCAAGGACGATTCGGTCGCCGGCGTCAGTTGGATTGTGCGGGAGGCGACCTGGGCGTCCCGTCCACTTGCCGAGGAGCTCGCCGAACGTGGCTAACATTCAGACCAATCCGCAGCAGCCGTCGGAACGCACAGGCAAGAAACCGCGGCGACAACCGGTCGTCGTCCTCGGTACGATTGGGCACGACGCGCATATCGTCGGCAGCTCCGTGGTCCGGTTCGCGCTGGAAGAGGCCGGATTCATGGTCGTTTTCCTTGGCGCTGTCGTGCCGCCGGAAGAATTCATCACGGCCGCAAAGGAGAGCGCCGCCGACGCGATCCTCGTATCTTCAATGTATGGCATGGGCCGGATCGATTGCGCCGACTTCGGCGACAAGTGCGCGGAGGCCGGGCTCGGCCATGTAAAACTCTATCTCGGCGGCATCCTCGTGACCGATCCCGAGCAATGGGAGGAGACGGAAGCGCTGTTCAAGGGATACGGCTTCCACAGGGTGTACCCGCCGCAGACGAAGCCGGAGACCGCGATTGCCGATCTCAAGAAGGATCTGGGCCTAGCCGATTAGCGTGACGATCAACGTTCGTGAAGCGAGAAGCGTGTAATGGATCTTGCGCTGGCGATCGACTTTGGAAGCACTTTCACCAAAGGCAGCTTGTTTGATCTCGAGCAGGAGAAGGTCCTCGGAATCGCCTATCAGCCGAGCACCGTCGGCACCGACGTAGCCATCGGCCTCCGGGCGGTCCTCGCCCGTCTTGCGCCGTTGGCGTCGACGCCGATCAATCGGATTCCGGCGCGGGTTTGCAGTAGTGCCGCAGGCGGGTTGCGCGTCGCCGTTATTGGCCTGGTGCCGTCATTGAGCCTCGAGGCGGCGCAGCGGGCTGCGCTGGGCGCCGGCGCAAAGATCATCGGGGCCTACGGCCACAAGATGTCTCCCAACGTTCTGGCGGCCCTCGAAAAGACCCGACCCGACCTGATCCTTCTAGCTGGAGGAATCGACGGCGGCGACGAGGAGACAATTCTGCACAACGCACGGGCGCTCGCACGGCTCAAGCTCACTAGTCCCACCATCGTGGCTGGAAATCAGTTCGTCTCCGGCGACTGCTCGGAAATTCTGACGGCGGCCGGTTGTAATGTCACTCTCGCGGCGAATCTCCTGCCGGAAATCGATCGCGTCGAGGTAGACGAAGTCCATCACCTGATCCGCGAGCTCTTCGTGAAGCATATCACGCAGGCAAAGGGCATCGAGCGCGTTTCCGACGAGTTGAACCTGGCGGCACCAATCATCCCGACACCCGCAGCGGTCCTGCGGGCTTGCCAGTTAATTGCGGAGGGCAGCTCGAGTGACGTCATCGTCGTCGACATTGGCGGCGCGACTACCGACATTCACTCCGCCAGCGATGGCGCTCCCACCCGGCCCGGCGTGCTCCGCCGCGGCCTACCCGAATTGTTTCTCAAGCGGACGGTCGAGGGTGATCTCGGCGTGCGGATCAATGCCATGACGATTGTCGAGCGTGCCGGCGCGGATTCGATTGCGCGCCTGGCCGGCGGGCTCTGCGCCGTTCCGGTCACTGCGGCCGATGTTCAGGCCTATGCGGAACGGGTCTCCAGCAATCCCGATCACGTTCCTCAAGATCAAAGAGAAGCTGCGATCGATGGTGCGATGGCGCATGCGGCCATCCGGATCGCAACCCAACGCCATGCCGGGTATCTGAAGAAAGTGTACACGGGTGCCGGCATGGCCGACGTGCAGTATGGCAAAGACCTGAGTGGCGTCTCGACAATCATCGGAGTCGGGGGCGTGATCGCTTACGGCAACCACGCCGAATTTGCGCTGAAAGGCGCAATTGCGGATCCTGGCGCCGAGTCGTTAGGTCCGGTGCAACCATCCTTTCTTATCGATCGCTCTTATCTACTCTATGCGATCGGATTGCTTGCCGACGACACGCCCAAAGCTGCATTCAATCTTGCCAAGAAACTATTGGTCAGCCCCTCGTCCGCGAGCGGGATGCGGATGGCGTCTGCTGCCGCCGCTGCGCTTTGAACTTGCGCCTCAAGCCGGCACAACGACGCTCAAACGTCTGCGTCTCCATAGGTCTCTGGCCAGCGGGAACACCAGCGCGACCAGCGATAGACACATGAATGTGCCGCGGATCGGACCATCGAAGAAAGCCTTCCAGTCATTGTCGTGACTGATCATTGTTTGCATAAAGGAGCTTTCTGCGAGCGGGCCGAGCACGACGCCCAGCACGAGTGGCGAGATCGGGAACTTGAACCTTTCAAAGGCATAGCCTAGCGCGCCGAAGATCACGATGATCATCATGTCCGAAGCATTGTTTCGGTTGGCATAAGTTCCGAGCAGGCTGAACATGATGACGATAGCCGCAAGCACGGCCGGCGGAATGCTCAGGATCTTCACCACCGCGCGAATCCATGGGAAGCTTAGCAGGCACATGCCGACGACGGCCATGAACATGGAGGCAAAGATCGTGTAAACGACGATCTTCGATTCCTCAGTCGCAAACAGAAGCGGTCCCGGCTGGACGCCGTGGAGGAGAAAAGCAGCGAGGATGATAGCCGTTGCGCCGCTTCCCGGAATACCGAGCGTCAGAAGCGGGACCATGTGACCGGCCACGGACGCCGTCGAGCCGATCTGCGGGGCGACAATCCCTTCTGGCAGTCCGCTGCCGAGCAGTGCGCGGCGCCTGCCGTACTGTTTCTCGAGGCCATAGGCGATGAACGACGTGACGGTTGCGCCGGCGCCCGGAACGATTCCAAGCAGTGTACCCAGGACAAGGCTGCGGCCAAACGTGCCCCTGATCCTCCAGATGTCCTTCCATCGCGGAAACCGCGTTCTGGTCTCGACGGGGCTCCCATCCTTCTTCGAGAAGTCGACGGGCCTCCGGCCCATGCGGCTGAGCACCTCGCCAAAGCCGTACATCCCAACCAGAACGGCAATATAGGGAACTCCGTTCACCAGCACCGGCGAGCCAAATGTAAATCGCTCCGAGCCGTAGATGCTGTCTACGCCCACGGTCGAGATGATCAGTCCGATGAACAGACCGATAAACGCGTTGGTGACCGATTTGCCGGCAAGCGACACCACCGAAGTCAATCCAAGAAATACCGCCGCGAAGTAATCCGCGGTGGAGAACTGCAAGGCCAGTTTCCCGAGAGGGACCGCAAGACCCACCATAAAGACAGTCGAAACGATTCCGCCGATGAAGGCTGAAATGAGCGCCCAACCAAGCGCCTCCGACGCCTTGCCTTTGCGAGACATTTGATAGCCGTCCCAGAGGATCGGAATGTCGTTCGGCTCACCTGGAATTCGATAAAGGATTGCCGTGAAGCAGCCCGCGTAGGTGCCAGACATGTAGATCGCGGTCAGCATGATGATCGCGGGCTCAATCTTCATGTTGTATGTGAAGGGCAGCGCAAGAACGATTCCCATGACGATGCCGAGGCCTGGCATGATGGAAACAGCCATGCCGACAAACAGGCCAATCACCAGCATTGCCAGATACCCCTGGGTGACAATCTGGGCAAAGCCTTGAGACAGAAGATGCAAGGTATCCATACGTCTTCTACAGGTTGATGATCTTCATGAGCCCTAGGGAAATCCTGTCGAACGGCTCGATCCCGATCGGGAGAGACACGTAGACCACACGGATGAAGAGCGTCATAAACAAGAGGCTGCCGGCCAGGGAAAGCGTCAGCACTGGTGCAACTTTCCGATAGCCGCCGAGATAGATGACGAAGGCGATGAACAGGGCACTGCTCACGAAGAAGCCGACGTATGACATGAAGAAGAGATAGGCGACTGCGCCCGCGATCGTTCCCCAAACGCGCCACGGATAGATTTCGACCTCATCGATCTCGAGTTCGTCCTGTTTTTCGATTTTAGAAGCGTCGGCCTCAGGCGAGGAGGCTACGCCGGCGGTTCCGGCTTTCCCGTTGCTGGCAAAGAAGGTCGCCTTGATGGCGCCCCAGACGCAAGCCACCATCATCAACAGGATGATCAATTTCGGCCAGATGTCCGGTCCGATACGACCATCAACCCGATCAAATTGGATCTGGTCGGCACTCCTGTAGAGGAAGGCGCCCGCGGCGAAAATCAGCGCGTAGGGCGCTGCTGCAATCAGTCGTGCACGAAGACCCTGGTTGCTCGACCACACGCGGGGGCGACGATCGAGTTGCACCCGTGAAACCTCCTTCTTCAGGTCCGATCCGGAGGCGAAATCAAAATCCACCATTTGGACCTGTCCTCAACTCATTTTCCGTTGACCATCTTTTTCATGTTTTCGAGGTCGGTCTGCATCAAGTCCACCGCGCCTTTAGTCGGAACGTAGCTCGTCGGGCTGGCGAGCTCCTGCTTGAGGAAATTCGCATATTCCGGCGTTGCCACGGCTGCGCCCAGCGAGTCCGAGAGTTTCTTGACAATGTCTGCCGGTGTTCCCGCCTTGATAATCAACGCGCGGCGCTGGGGCAGGCTGATATCGTGACCGACGTCCTTGGCGTTCGGGACACCTTCAAATCCATTGATAAGCTCGGAGCCAAAGAACAGGATCGGGCGCATCTGTTTGCCGGAGACGAAGTTGCCGATATTGCCGATTGGTGAATAAAGCAGATCGACGTGGTGTCCGAGCAGGGCGCTATATCGTTCACCCGGTTCCGCATAGGGGACCGGCTTGAGCGTGACGCCTTCCCTGCTGAGCTGGCGGATCGTTATGTCGTCCGGGCTTCCGAAACCGGAGATCGCGACACGCAATGCACCAGGGTTCGCCTTGGCGGCTTTTTCGACGTCGGCCCAGGTCTTGAAATCGCTGTCCTGGGCCACGTAGAAGCCGGACGGAAGTTGGATCACGATCCCGAGGGTGATGAAATCCGACATTGCCCATTTTGGAGGACGGCTGGCGAGTAGCGCAAACGTGTCCCAAGCCAGCAGAGAAACCGAATAGCCGTCGGCCGGCGAGGAAAGCATCTTGGCCATTCCGGCATTGCCAGTGCCGCCGGGGACGTTGACTACAGGGAACGCGACTTTCAGTTGGTCCTGCAGCAGCTTCGACAGCTCACGCCCTGTCTGGTCGGATCCGCCACCCGCGCCCCACGGCACAATGAACTCGACAGGTCGCATAGGATAGGTGTCCGCCGCCGAGGGCGTGACGAATGCGGGGAGTCCTAAAAAAGAGAGGGCCACGACCGTGGCGAGATGAAAGCGCATTTTCTCCTCCCTTCATTTTGTTGATCGACCTTATTCTTGTTGTTGATCGGTTTTTAATTCGACCTTCAGGTAACAGACGGTGCTTTCGACCCGACCTCCACGACAACCCGCCCCAGTGTCGTTGCGTCAAAGAATCTATCCATTGTCTCGTCGAGCTGCTCGAAGGCTATCGGACGCGCGATCCGCGGCAGGTGGTCGGGTTTGAGATCGCCGCTCATCCGCTGCCATAGCTTGCGCCTTTGGTCCATTTTGAGTTGTCGTGAGACGTTGATGCCGAGGACGTCAACTGCCCTGAGGACGAAAGGCAACACTGTGGTCGTCAGCTCCGCGCCGACCGCCATGCCGGCAACCGCAAGCTTGCCGTAAGGCTGCAATCTTGCCGCCAGTCGATCAAAATAGAGACCACCGACATTATCCAATGCTCCGGCAAACAGCGGCGGCGCAAGCGGTGTGCGATCGGTGCAGAGATCCTCTCGGGACATGATTTTCGCGGCGCCGATTTCACGGAGGTAGGATGCCTGGTCCTTCTTTCCCGAGACCGCGACCACTTCAAATCCCTTGCGGGCAAGCATGTTGATGGCGAGGCTTCCCACGCCGCCGGTCGCGCCGGTGATCGCGACTGAACCATCCCCCGGACGCAAACCGGACTGTTCAAGCCGTTCGACCGTCAATGCCGCCGTCAATCCCGAAGTTCCCAGGCCCATCGCTTCGTAGAGCGTCAATCCATTCGGCAACGGGACAATCCAGTCGCCGGGCACGCGGGCGTAGTCGGCATAGGCGCCGTCGTGCGTCGTCCCGAGGCTGTAGTTGGTGACGATCACTTCGTCGCCTTCGCGGAAGCGTTTGTCTTGAGAGGAGACCACCACGCCTGCCATATCGACTCCGGTGACGCACGGCCGATCGGTGCGGACATTTTTCCCTACGCCTCGCGCAGCCATCGCATCCTTGTAGGTAATGGCGGAAAACGCCGTCTTGATGAGAACATCGCCCGGATCGAGCTGATCGATCGACAGCTGTTCAAAACGGCAGTGCGGCTTGCCGTCAACGGTATGAACACGAAATGCCTTGAACGTTTCCATTTAGGCGACTTCTCTCTATATGGGCGTTTTGCGAAAAGTGAGATTTGACGACGGATCGCAGAACACGACCTCGTCACGCTCAAGCTGGTCGATCTGGTCATCCGTGAGATCAGAGAAGCGCTTCAGCACCGCGCGTGTATCCTGGCCGGTCCGCCGGCCCGACCAGACTACATTACCGGGCGTCGCCGACAGCTTGGGGACGACGCCCGCAAGAGTCACGGCTCTAAGATCGTCATCCGGCACGTTAAGCAACATTTCGCGCTCGCGATAGTGAGAATCACGGAAGACGTCTTCCATTGTGAAGATCCGGCTGGCGGGGACGCCTGCAGCATCCAGCAGGCGTTCGAGTTCTTCCAGGTCGTGCGAACGGGTCCAGCCCTCAATGATCGAATCGATCTCATCCTCATGCGCGGATCTGACGTTTTGCTCCGCGAACCGGGCATCATGCGACAAATGCGGCATTCCCATTGCAGCGACGAGACGCCGATAGACATTGTCTGCAAGCGCGGCGATGTGAATGAACTTCTCGTCCTTCGTGACATAGAGGTTGTTTGGCGCACTGTTCGGCAAGCGGCTTCCCGTACGCATTCCGATCGCGCCGGTCTTCTCGTAACTCGGAACGTAGGACTCCATGAAGCTGAAGGCCGCATCGATGAGCGCCACGTCGACGACCTGTCCGTTGCCATGCTTCTCGCGCGCAAGAAGCGCAAGCAATGTTCCGATCGCCGCATAGAGGCCGGTGATATAGTCGGTCAGCGGCATCGCCACTCTGGAAGGAGGACGATCTGGATCTCCGATCAGATGGCGCAATCCGCTCATCGCCTCACCGATGACCCCGTATCCGGGCCGATCCTTGTACGGCCCGTTCTGGCCGAAACCACTGATGCGGGTCAAAATCAGATCGGATTTCAGCTCCTTAAGCTGCTCATAGCTCAAGCCCCATTTCTCAAGCGTGCCCGGCCGAAAGTTCTCGACCACGGCGTCGAAGTGCGGCACGAGTTTCCTGAGCAGGGCCTGTGCGGTTGGTTTCCTCAGATCAAGCGATACGATCGATTTGTTGCGACAGATGCTCGCCGCATAGAGCGATTTGCCATCGACTTGCTGACCAAGCTTGCGGATTGGATCCCCCTCGGGGGCCTCGACCTTGATGACCTCAGCGCCGAAATCGGCGAGCAGGCGAGCGCAAAAGGGCCCTGCAGCCGTCGAGCCAAGTTCAAGAACACGGTAACCGACCAGTGGCCCGCTTCTGCCTGCCTGACGCTCGTTCGAACCCATTCGTCGCCTCGGGGAACACGCGCCGGCAAAAGCGCTGGCGCAGTCTGTCGGCTCACGATAAGCAGACGATGAATGTTGTAAAATACGAAATGATGATGTTTTTATATCCCTACTGGTATGGAAGCTCGCATGATCCGGATACGTCAGCTGCAGGCCCTCAACTACGTCCTCTCAAGCCGCACCATGACGGCGGCATCCGAATTGTTTGGAGTGACTCAACCCGCGATGAGTCGCCTGATCATGCAGTTGGAGGAGGAGGTCGGATGCCAGCTTCTGCGCCGCGACCGCGGCCGGGTCAGGTTGACCGAGGAAGGGCAGCGCTTCTACGAAAAGGCAGAAAGGGTGCTCTCATCCATGCGCGAGCTGGCGGGCGTCGCCGAAAGCCTCAGGAGGGATCCCAAAGGCGAGGTCAGGATCATTTCGATCTACGGGCTCGTCAACAGCCTCATTCCCACGGCTATAGCTTCGTTCTGTGCGACCTACCCCAAGATCAGGATCACAATCGACGTTTTGAATCGAGCTCGGCTTGAGGAGGTTATTCACGAAAGGCAATTCGACATCGCGCTTGCCACATTACCGGTCAAGTCGCCCCCCTCGCTAACGATCGAGACCCTGGGCGCTCTGCCTGCGATTTGTGTCGTTCCGGCCAAACACGCCCTAGCCAAAAAAAAGGTCGTCAAGGCGATCGAGCTGGTGGATATCCCTTTTGTGTCGGCAAGGCGCGAGACCCTGCTGCGGCAACGAGTCGATGACGTCTTTGAGAAGCTCAACATCCCCCGCCTCACGCAATTTGAGTGCCACAACACCGAGGTCATGTGCCAATTGGTGGGGGCTGGTCTCGGCGTCTCCATCGTGCATCCCTTTGTGCGGAGTCCGGCCGACGCTTCCTTCGTGATCCGTCCGTTCGAGCCTTCAATCATGATGGAATATGCGATGTTCCAGCAGCCCAAGGGGGAGATAACCAACGCCACCGAAATGATGGCCGGCTACATAAGAGAGGCGACGCGTTATCTCAGCGCTTCAAAGAAACAGGCAAAGAAAAATAGACAGCCAGAGAGACAACTCTAGACCGGAAATGCGGATACGAAGGGAAAAATTTGATGAGGCGACGACCGATCTCGCAATATGAGCCAGGTGGACGCGCTTCGAACGATCGAGGGCGATTTGTCAGGACTCAAGACGCTGGACATAGGCTGCCGTGACGGCCTTCGTCAGAGAATTGCTAAAGCTCGGCGCGATTTGGCAACCAGCCAACACCACTTATAAGGTTCTCTTACCAGCCGAGGCGGGCGAATACGACCTGCTTCTTTCAGAGAATTGAAGCGCTTCATTAGCGCCTCGCGACCGGGCTCATCGGGCAGCTTCCCATCACACAGTGACACGGCCTCCCGCGCGCTGGAAAACGTCTTGCCGATTCCGGGCGGACCGTAGAGATTAAGATTTGTTGCCTTTGGGCCCAACAACGGACGTTCGTTTAGATTTGCATCAGCGATCTGGTAGCCCGCGCTCGGCCTGACGAAGAAGCACAATTTCATATCGCCGAATAATGATCGAAAGCGCAAATCCAGCGCCAATAAATAATCCCAGTGACACTAGGCTCAGCGTTTTAGAAATCTTATAGATTTCCGTTCCGAGGGCGTAGGCACCGAACCCGAAAAGACACGCCCAGCAGATGCCCCCGGTCACGTTGAAGAAAAAAAAGCGACCCGCGGGCATGCTATTTGCGCCGGCAAGCAAAGCCGCGAACATTCGTAGCACCGCGATAAAGCGACCGAAAAATACGACAGCGTTCCCATGCCGAAAAAACAGATATCGACCAATCAGCAATCGGTTTTCATCGAGACGAATGTACCGTCCGTATTTTCGAAGAAGCGGTATTCCGAAGCGACGTCCGACCGTGTATCCGATCCCGTCTCCGACGATCGCACCTGCAGCGGCCGCGGCTACGACGACCGCGATATCGATCTGATTGGTGGCGGCGGCCAGAAGAGCAGCAGCAACAAGGATCGTTTCTCCGGGAAGAGGCACGCCGGCGCTTTCCAGCGCAACAACAACGGAAATGACCCAAGGGCCATGGACTTGGATCAAACGAATCAGAGAACTCGAGAAAGAAGCAAGGTCCATTTTCGCCCATCCAAAAGCCTAGCACTTTGCGATCGGACGGCGAGCGAGAAATGGGACAAAGTCGACCTTGCATTGCGATCAAGGCCGAAGTCCGGAATGGATCATTCGCGTCGTTTTCGTCCGTTCGCTGGATGTCTGCTTCTCCCCTGACAGCGGCGGAATAGCAGACATCCCTCAACCGCCGCTTGGGCCAACAACGGACATACGCCGGCCCCGCAGCCGCCCTTATAGGCGCCAGGCGGGACAGCTGACGTCAAACGAGATACCTAAGCGAACTGTCCAACGATAGCCAAGAACTCCAGCGAGCTTGGGTGCGCGAACCAATCGGACCACCATGTCCTCTAACTCTAACACGAGTATCGCCAAGAAAGCTCACACGAAAGCGGGGGCGGATTTTATCACCTGGCTCATGATGGCCAAGCTCGGTGGTTTCGATGACCTTCCTGTAAACGCGCAGAGCTTTCTGATCGACTATCGAGCCCGACTCGAGACGATGAGCGAGGCCGAGTCAACGGCCCTGGCCATTCGCGAGGTCTACAGCGCCTATTACAGCGAGATGGGAGGCGTCGGCCCGGCGCCAGAACCAAAGGCTCGCACAACAACGACAGAGGGCAAAGACCTGCGGTTCCAGAGAGGGCCTAAACCCGGTCTATCGGCTGCGCGCCAGTCGACGAGGCCAATGTTCGGAAAATTTTTTTCGGCATTGCTGGTTTTCGCGATCATGGTGGCACTGATTGTCGCATATAGATTGTTGACGCAGTAACACCGCCCCGCCGATTGTATGCGGGCAAGAAGTGCCACTCACACAACCACGCGGAACCAGGGCGGCTCGCCAGCTTCTCTGCCGTGCCCGCCCTATAGCTTAGGTGGCAGCGGGGCTCAAGGAGCGCTTGTTTTTGCTTTCGCAACCCTGGCCGGAGGGCAATAGGCTGCATTGCATCACAGCATGGTCCACGCTAGAGCAGCGATAACCGTTAGAGGTAGACACATGTCATATGCCTACAAGCTGAATGAAGACGTTCGCCACCAGCCTCAACGTCCACAAGGACGTGCCGCGACTGATCCACCAATGATTTATACCGTTGTTCAACGTATGCCCATCGAGGCAGATGGACGTCTTAGATACCGCATCAAGAGCAAGTCGAATAATATCGAGCGAGTCGTTACGGAAGATCAGCTTTCGTATGCTCAGTGATTTAGCGCGCTTGATGACGGTGGGAGTCTAGCCGTGCTAAATGATCGAGAAAATATCCTGAGCGCGCTCCGCGCGAAGCCGCTTAAAGTTTACGAGATGATGAAACGCGCCAATGTCGTGAATGAAGAAACTTACCAATCCTTCTGTTGAAAATGCGAGACAAAGGCTTGGTGAAGTTCGATATCCACAAAGGGCGATGGGCCATCGGATGATTCGTGAATTGCTGCGACCGTCCAGCGTTGATCACAGAAGAAGCACTGCGACGCTCAGGAACACCGCTTAGATCTGAGGGATTGAGCGTCTCGCACACCCGACCGACCTTGAGCGGTTGCCCAAATGGTTTTTTGCAATAGCGCCTCAATGCTGATGGTCTCAAAAGGGAGCTGCGGCTAAACATGCATGCGATGAAAGCGATCGCCATCATAGTGGTCCTGCTCCTGGTCGTGGTGAACGCTCTGGAATTGCTGCCGGCAGCGAGCGCATTCCAAATGTATCTATCGGGTGGGGCGGTTGTGCTGAGCCTTGTCGCGCTGATAGCGATTCTGGTCGGGCGCGGCCCGTCACGGGAAAACCGAAGTGCTGGCGCTGAGGCGGCCCGACCGATGCCTGTTGCGCCTCGAGCAAACCAAGCGGACGCCGAGGTCGTCAGCTTTTTGGCGATGTTGCAGGCAAGAGGCCGGCTGGTCGATTTCCTGATGGACGACATCAACGCGCATGATGACGCACAAGTCGGGGCAGCCGCGCGCGTGGTCCATGCCGGATGCAAAACCGCCCTGCTGGAGCACTTCCGAATCTCGCCCGTGCGCGCGGAGAGCGAGGGATCGACGGTGCAGGTCGCCTCCGGCTATTCACCGGACGAGTACCGACTGCTGGGCAAGATCAGCGGCCCGGCGCCGTTCTCGGGAGTGCTCGTCCACCACGGCTGGAAAACGGATGCGGTGAATCTACCACGCGTTTTGCGGAGCTCGGGCAATCGACTTCCAGCAATCGCTCCGGCTGAGGTGGAACTGAGATAAGCGGGCCGCATCGGCTGGCTGCCGGCGCCCGAGTCGGATCACGTACAACCGTGCTTTCCATCACGCGCGGCTATTGACGCGAATTGATAGTACGACAACCAGGATATCCCTCCCTCATGACCGCTCGTTTCAGTCTTGCTATCGACCTAGGCACCAGCAACAGCGCAATCGCGATCGCCGATCTCGAGAGTGGTGAGACCAGGATTATCGAAATCGCGCAGACCCTAGGACCAAATCAGGTCGGCGAGATGCAGACCCTGCCGTCCGCCACCTATATTCCGCACTCCGAGGAGTTCCCGGAGAGTTCGTTTCCTCTGCCCTGGAACGATGCCGGGGAGCGCGCGATCACTGGCCAGTTCGCGCGCGAGCGGGGGGCGCTCGTGCCTGATCGCCTCGCGACCTCCGCCAAATCCTGGCTGTCCAACCCGCATATCGATCCGAAACAGCGGATCCTGCCCTGGCGATCCGATATCGAAGAAGAGAAGCTCTCGCCATTCGAATGCTCACGCCTTTATCTCCAACATCTCAGGGACGCGTTCCTGCATACCGAACGGGCGCAGGGGCGCGATTGGGATCTCTCGGAAGGCGAGATCGTTGTAACCGTTCCGGCTTCGTTCGATGAGGTCGCAAGAAGCCTCACCGCCGAGGCCGCCAAGGCTGCGGGGCTTGGGAACGTCATATTGCTGGAGGAGCCGCAGGCTGCGTTCTACGCCTGGCTGGCGCAGACGCACAGAGAATGGCGAAACCTGATTGCTGATGGCGATATCGTGCTGGTCTGCGATGTCGGTGGCGGGACAGCCGATTTCAGCTTGATCGCGGTCACAGATGTCGAAGGTCGCCTGGAACTTGAGCGGGTCAGCGTCGGCGAGCACATTCTGCTGGGTGGCGACAATATGGATTTGGCGCTCGCATATGTGCTGCAGGCCAAGCTTGAGGCTGCGGGCAAACGGCTGGACTCCTGGCAGTTCCTGGCGCTCGTGCATGCCGCCTCCAAAGCCAAGATCGTCCTGTTTGATGATGGCGGGCTGGCGCAGGCGCCAATCGCGATCCCCTCGCGCGGCTCTAGCCTGCTTGCCAAAACTGTCTCAACGGCTCTCGATCGCGAGACACTGGAGCAAGTTGTTGTCGACGGTTTTTTCGCCAGGACCAGCATTGACGACCTGCCACGCGAGAGCCGTGCGGCAGGGCTGCAGGAATTCGGTCTGCCCTATGCTTCCGATCCGGTCGTCAGCAAGCATATCGCCCAGTTTCTCGCTCAGAGCCTGCAGAACGTAAAGGCAAGCGAAAAGCTTGCCGCTCTGGTGGGAGCATCCGCTGGCACGCAGGTGCTGATGCCGACCGCGGTCTTGTTCAATGGGGGCGTCTTCAAGGCCGCGCCAATCCGTAACCGGGTGCTTGAACTGCTGGCGTCCTGGAATGGGGGCCAGCCAGTCCGGGAATTGCAAGGTTTCGAACCAGACCTCGCCGTCGCACGTGGCGGCGCGATCTACGGACGCCACCGCGCTACTGGCAAGGGCATGCGCATCAAGGCCGGCGCGGCGCGCTCCTATTACATCGGCCTGGAAACGTCGATGCCCGCTATTCCCGGCTACAAGCCGCCGCTGAAGGCGTTGTGTGTTGTCCCACAGGGGATGCAGGAAGGCACGGAACTGCTGATCGAAGGGCGCGAGTTCGGCCTTGTCACTGGCCGCACGGCGGAGTTTCGGTTTTTCTCCTCCTCGGTGCGAAGCGGCGATACGCCGGGACAGATCCTCCCCGACGCCGAGCGTGAGCTTGATGACGCTGGCCTGCTCGAAGTCGCGATCCCGGCACTAGACGTCCCAATGGGGCAGGTTGTGCCGGTCCGCGTCAGCCCCGTCGTCACCGAACTTGGCATCCTTGAGCTTTGGATGAGGCATACGAACTCCGATCGCCGATGGAAAGTTGAGTTCCAGGTCCGCACGGAATAAGGGCCGGACCGGCTCGGGAGGTAATTCTTGACGAAAGACCGCGCCCGCTTTGCCATTGGTATTGATCTCGGCACGACCAACTCCGCACTCGCATTCGCGCCACTCGTCGGCAAGGGGACGCCAGAGGTCCTTCTCGTGCCGCAATGGGAAGGCCTGACGCGTCTGACCGAGAAGCCAACGCTACCGTCTTTCCTGTACCTGCCAGAGGAAGCGGTCGCAGCTCACTTGCGGCGCGGTGAGGAGGGCGGAACCGGGCAATGGATTGTCGGCCTTTTTGCACGCATGAAGGCAAGTGAAGCGCCCGGACGGGTCGTCCATTCCGCGAAGTCGTGGCTTTGCCATCACGCCGCCGATCGATCGGCGCCCTTTCTGCCATGGGGATCAACGGTTCTGGCGGGTGAGCAGAAAATCTCACCGGTCCGCGCCTCGGCACTGATCCTGAACTATCTGCGGGGGATCTGGAACAGCCGGTTCGCCCAGGCCGGGTTTGCCTTCGATGAGCAGGACATCACGGTTACCGTGCCAGCTTCCTTCGATGCGGCGGCACAGAGGCTGACGATTACCGCCGCCGAAGAAGCGGGCTTTCCGGGCGACGTGCGACTGCTCGAAGAGCCGCAGGCTGCGTTCTATTGCTGGCTGGAAAGCCACGACCCAGCGCGCGAATTATGGCAGCGGCCCGACAACGGCGATGCCGGACTACGACACGTGTTGGTCATCGATATCGGCGGCGGCACCTCGGATTTCAGCATTTTTGAAGTGCGCCTAAACCAGCAAACGGCGGACCCTGACATCAGGCGTGTCGCAGTGAGCGAGCATACGCTGCTTGGCGGCGACAATATCGACCTTGCCGTCGCCCATTTCGTAGAACCGCGGCTTGCCGGCGCGGGCGGCCGGCTTTCCGGCCCGCAATGGGATCAGCTCGTCGCCGCCTGCTGTCATCTGAAAGAGCACGCGCTGGCTGCTACAGGGTCGCCGGATGAGCGGTTCGTCGTTGCGCTGGCCGGTCGCGGGTCGGGGATAATCGGCGGCTCGCAGACAACGACGGTGACGCGGGCGGAAATCGAAAGCCTATTGCTGGACGGATTTTTTCCCTTTTGCGACGTTGCGGCGCGGCCGTATCGGACGCAGGCGGCACTGAGGGAATGGGGGCTTCCTTATCCTTCCGACAGCGCGATAACCCGACATCTCGCCGAATTCCTCAACGCTCGCCCGCGCATTGATGCCGTCCTGTTTAACGGCGGATCCGTCCGACCGCCGCTCCTGCGCCAAAGACTCCGCGAGCAGATCGGAGGCTGGCAGGACGGCTTCGTACCGCAGGTTCTTGAGAACGAGGAGCCGGATCTGGCGGTGGCGCGCGGAGCCGCGCGATTTGGTGCTCTTCTCCACCATCGTTCGGTTCGCATCGCCGCTGGGGCCGCCGCTGCGATCTTCCTCGAAGTGGAGGGGACACAGGTAACGGATCGCCAGACTATGCGTGCGCCCCTCATATGCGTTCTTCCTCAGGGTGCAGCGCCGTCGCAGCTTTTTGAGATCGCTGATCTTGGGCTTAAGCTGCGCACCGATCAGCTGGTGCGCTTCCAGGCTTATTCCTCAACCCGGAAGAGCGTCAGCTGCGCCGGAGACATCGTTTCCTGGTCGGAAGGCGAATTTCACCCGTTACCCCCACTCCAGACCATCGTCAGGACCGCTGAGCTATCCGGTCCGGAAGCGGGCGGGATGTTGCCCGTCGGCCTGACGGCGCAGATGAACGCACTGGGGCTGCTGCAAATCTCGTGCGTCAGCGCCGACCCGGCCGTTCAGCAGTCCTGGCCGCTGGAGTTCAACATGCGCGAGCACGTCCAAGGTGCTGCGGGGCGGCGAGAGGCAAACGCCCCGATTGAACCGAACGCTTCAGCAGAGGCGCTGGAAACGGCGCGCAGGCAGATCGGGATCGTGTTCACCCAGCCTGGCAATAAGAGCAAAAAGAACAAGATTACTGCTGCCACGATCCTCAAGGGTATGGAGCGCATCCTCGCGTCTGCCAGAGGTGAATGGAACGGGCCACTGCTGCGCGCACTTTGGCCTGCGCTCGAGGAGCGACGGGACGACGGACGACGTTCGGCGGACCACGAAGAGGCATGGCTCATCATGGCTGGATTCCTGCTACGCCCGGGCTTCGGCGTTGTCCGGGACGACCTTCGTATCGATGCCCTGTGGCGGGTGCACGAGGGTGGCCCGTGTTTTCCCGGTCGGCGCATCAAGAGCCAGGAATACATCCTCTGGCGCCGGGTAGCGGGCGGGCTCACGCGAGAACGCCAGAACAGGCTTATGGCCGGAGAGATCGACAGGATCCGCAGCGGCAGGGCGCCCGACGAACTCGTGCGCCTGGTTGGATCCCTGGAACTGATCCACCACGACACCAAGGCGGAACTGGTGCGCTGCTTCTGCGACATCGCGGCCGCGCTTGCGCAGGACAGGCAGCACTGCGCTCCTTATCTTGCGGCGCTCGGGCTCCTGCTCAACCGAACTCCGCTCTACGCAGGGCCGGAGACTGTCGTCTCGTCCGATCTCGTCGAGCACGCGTATCAAGCTTTCCAGCGCTTCGATTGGACTACGCCGGAGTTGGTTGACCTGCAGATTCTGTTCCTCCGGGCCGCGCGCGTCGTCGACGACCGGAGCCTGGACCTACCTGTGCCCTTGCGCAACCTGATTGCCAGCAAGCTGGAAAAATCCGGCGTGCCTGCGCTGCAGACCGCAAAAATCAAAGGGTTTGTTCCGATCGGACGATCCGATCGCTCCAGTCTATACGACGAGGCGCTCCCTCCCGGTCTGATCCTGATTGAATAGACATGCGCGAAATCCGCGCTTGATATCGGACCTCTCATGTTGTTGCGATGGTCGGCTTCGGGTCAAAACCCGAAGAACTCAAACTGAGCAAATCTAGTCCGCGATGCCCCAGTGAGCGGACGTTAATGAGCCGTGCCGCCGAGCAAGACGCTGATGCTGGCAACCAACAAGACGGGCGGAGTTCGTACAATGGTCAAATCTGCCCGGTATGGTACTTGAAGCCGTCAGCCTCCAAGCGCCGCGACCATGTCGCGAAGCCCTCTCAGCAACCCACTGCATTTGCAAGCGAGAAACGCCGATGAATGAGATTTCGCTTGCAGCCATGCCGCTGTACACAAATTTGGATCGCGTTGCTCGTGGCCTGGCCGCGGCTGGAATCGGCCCGAAGGACCCGATTCCGCCCGAGCAACTGTTTGCCCTAGACCAGTGGCACTATCACGGCACCGATGCCATTCGCGTTGCGGCCACCCGGCTCGGCCTCGTGCCCGCGAGCCGGGTGCTGGATATCGGTGCAGGAATCGGGGGGCCGGCACGCTTTCTGGCTCATACGACAGGCTGTCATGTCACAGCCATTGAGATCCAGCCTGAGCTCAACGCGATTGCTGTTGACCTTACGGAACGCAGCGGGCTCGGCAAACGGGTCGAGCATGTCCGTGCGGACGCGCTCACCTATCCGCTGCAGGACGCCTCTTTCGACGCAGTCGTGAGTTGGCTTGCCATTCTGCACATTCCCGATCGGCGCCACCTGTGTGAACGACTCGCCCGCGCCGTGCGTGCTGGCGGCGGATGCTACATCGAGGATCTGTGTATGCGCGCCCCCTTCGCCGAAGAAGACTTACATGATGTACGCGAGGTTGTTTGCGGTATCTCGATGACCAGCATTGATGAATATGTCGCTGATCTGAGCTCAGCAGGCTTCGACGACATCGCGGCTACCGACCTGGCGACTGATTGGGCCCCTTACGCGGGCGCTCGATTGAAGAAATGGCGGCAGGATCGCGAGGCCTACGCGCGCGTCCATGGCGAAGGAGCCTATGTCGCGCAGGAAAAGTTCTACTCGGTTATCGATCGGCTCTACCAAAGCGGAAGCCTCGGCGGGGTTCGCCTCACGGCCCGCCGGCCGTGAAGGCGCCGCATGTCGTGCCTATCGCCTGATTCGCCACACAGCGCGATGCGCGGCCGGATCGCGGGATCATTTTTGGTGCTTTCGATGAAGATGCCAATCCGCCTCATGCGGTCCGGCTGCGCCAAGGCAGCTACTCTGCTTCATCCTGGTCGAAGAGCGGTAGCTAATCCGGTGGCGGGGCCGAGATCCGGCTACGGCTAGCTGGTGTGAAACCAAACTCGGACGCGATCCGCATCATGATTTCTGCTTGCTTGTTGGCGATCGCAAGGTAGGGCGACTGTATCGGAAAGCCGTTCGGTGACTTGACCATAGCTCCATATTTGTTGACTTGCTCCGTCGCCTCCGCCCACAACGCGTAGGCACCGCAATACGTAGCAATGGCTCCGCGATCGAGATTCGTTATCAACTTCAGCTTTGATAGCTCGGCGGTGAGACGCGCCCACTCACGTTGCGCGGCAGGGCTTAGCTCCGGGGGACATTCTGGCAGAGCCGGTTCGGGTCTGGGCTCGTGCTGGTTCAGCGAGCGCTTTCCCGGATTGCCTGTCAAGGCCTTCATCCTCGTTGGTTTTGGACGGCGTCCACGCATCAGAAGGGCGGACTTCCTTCGGGGCTGCTTGATGCCGGCTCCTGCACACGGGAAGCCTGGTCAAGCACCTCGAAGCAGGTCCCGTCGCTTTCGCGTATTGCGTCTTCACCCGTGAACGCTTGCCACCGCCGGATTGCAACGTCGACGAACAGCGGGTCGATTTCGAGGGCCAGGCAAATACGATCGCATGACTGGGCAGCAATTAACGTTGTGCCGCTTCCCAAGAACGGCTCGTAGATCGCCTGGCGTGGGCTGGAATTATTCAGCATCGGGCGGCGCATGCATTCGACTGGCTTTTGCGTGGCGTGCTTGGTCTCGACGTCCTGCCCGTTGCTTGAGATGTTCCAGAGCGTGGTTTGCTTTCGATCGCCAGTCCAATTGCCCCTTTTTCGTACCGCGTACCAACAGGGCTCATGTTGCCAATGATAGTCTCCTTGACTCATCACGAGGCGTTCCTTCGCCCAGATGATCTGAGCGCGGATGGTGAAACCGGCCTTGAACAGGCTTTCTGCGACAATGGTAGAGCGCAGGGCCCCATGCCAGACATAGGCGATCTCTCCAGGAAATAAATTCCACGCAGGCGACCAATCCGCGACTTCGTCGTTACGAATTTTGTCCTTCCTGGCTGAGTTATTGACGCCGCGCCGATGTCGCCACGCGGGGTCGTATTCGACGCCGTATGGTGGATCGGTAACCATCAACTGTGGCACGGCGCCCCCGAGGACCGGGGACACGATCCCCCCATCCCTGGAGTCGCCGCAGCCGATACGGTGGGGTCCGAGCAGCCAGACATCGCCGGGTTTTGCGACGGCGATTTGGCCAAGATCGGGTACATCATCTTCGTGAACCAGACCGCCAGGCGATCTGCCCAGGGCAGCAGCCAGCTCCTGCTCGTTGAAGCCCAAGACTTTTAGATCAGCACCGAGCCTGGAAAGGTCGGTCAACTCCAACTTGAGCATTAGATATGGCGGAGAGAGTGGGATTCGAACCCACGGTACAGTTTCCCGCACACACGCTTTCCAAGCGTGCGCCTTAAGCCACTCGGCCATCTCTCCGGATGCCCTCTCTTGGAGGGCCGAGCCGACTTTTGCAAGCAAATGCGATTCGGCGCCGCTGAAATTTAGATAAGGGATTGAATAATATCAATATTTCGAAAGTCCCCGGTACCGAAATTTGAAGCATCTCCTTGCCAACCCGTCCCGGCATCCGCCTGCGGACCGGCGGGGGCCATACCGCCAATGGCGATGACCATTCAGGTCAAACCGATAGCCCGTGAGCCCGAAATTGCCGCAAGGCGACGCTTGATTGGGAGCGGTTCGCGGCGGAGGGTGCGATGAGACGACACCGATGGGGATGGCTTGCGATCGTGTCGGGCGCATTGCTCGGCGTACCAAGTGCTCACGCACAGAGCTGCACCCGCCAGGGCCTGGACGTGACCTGCGACGACGGGCGGCGCGGCGTACTCGACGGTGACGCGATCCTCTGGCCCGACGGCACGCGATCGAGCGCCACACCGCATCCGGCAACAAATCATCGGTGGTGGTGGGGCAAGGCGTGTTTGTCGGCAAAGGTAGCAGCTCGGTGCCGCTCGACGATCCGAATGCGCCCAACAAGACGCGCTGCGCGATCCTCAAGGGCGTGTCGTATTGTTATTGAGGCTGAAGGCGCAGCAAAGGTCCGATCCATCCGCGGAATCGCTGCACCCTCTCCCAGACTGAGAGAGGGATAACGCTTCCCATGCCGCCAAAATGAAGCCTGATCGCTTGGAGATGCGCGCTAATGATACCGCGCGGCGGCGCTGTGGATGGTGCGCTTCGGCCACAGGCCCGGCGACTCCGATATCAGCGGCTCGGCCGTGGGCGCTGCCCCGTCAGCGCCGCACTCCTGCAAAGCGTCGACGAACTCGGCAAACCATTGCTGGATGGTGTGGCCGTTGAGCCGCTCCATCATCGCCTCATAGCGCATGCGCCGCTCGATCAGCGGCATGGACAGCGCAGTCGCAATCGCGCGCGCCATGGCGTCGATGTCGTGCGGATTCACGATGAGCGCGGTGTCGAGCTCGTTGGCGGCACCGGCGAATTTCGACAGCACCAACACGCCGGGGTCGGCGGGATTTTGCGCGGCGACATATTCCTTCGCGACCAGATTCATGCCGTCGTGCAGCGGCGTAACCACCCCCACCTGCGCGGTGCGATAGAGCCCGGCGAGCACGTTCTGGCCGTACCCCTTGTTGAGGTAGCGGATCGGCGTCCAGTCGACCTCGCCATGACGGCCATTGACGTCGCTGACGAGCTTTGCCACCTCGTTCTGCAGATTGCAGTAGGCCTGGATGCCCCCGCGCGAGGGGGTGGCGATCTGCAACAGCGATACCGCGCGCGACAGCTGCGGCTGCGTGGTCCACAGCCGGTCGAACGCGCTGATACGGTTGATCAGCCCCTTCGAATAATCGAGCCGGTCGACGCCGATCGCAAGTTTCTCGCCGTTGAGGCTGCGTCGCAACCGCGACACGTCAGGATGGGTCACGGCCTTGGCGGCGGCCGATGCGAATTTCTGCGGATCGATGCCGATCGGAAATGCCGCCAGCCGCGTGCTGCCAAAGCGCGAGGTCACCACGCCGTCAGCGCTCACCTTCAGCCCGAGATCGACATTCACGAAGGACTGGAAGTTATCGAGGTCCTCTTCGGTCTGGAATCCGATGAGGTCGTAGCCCAGCATCGCCTCGATCAGCTCGCGATGATGCGGTACGCCTTCGATGATGGCGCGCACCGGCCAGGGCGTGTGCAGGAAGAAGCCGACCGGTTCGGTCACGCCGAGTTCGCGCAACTCCGCACCCAGACTCAGAAAGTGGTAGTCCTGGACCCAGAACACGCTATCCGTCTTCCTGAAGCGCATGAGTGCGCGCGCCATGAAGGCATTGACCTCGCGATAGGAGGCGTAGTCGGCCTGCGAGGCGCGGATCAAATCGCTGCGCGAATGCAGCGCCGGCCACAGCGCGGAATTGGCAAAGCCTTCGTAATAGCCGCCGTAATGCGCGGCCGGCAGATCGAGCATGGCAAGTGCGCCGGCGCCGAGCGCTTCGATTTCGGCGAGCGGTTCCTTCTGGAACCCGTCGCGCACGCGACCTGACGAGCCGACCCAGATCGCGCCGGATTTCTCCACGACTGGCAGCAAAGCGGCGGCCAGACCGCCCGTCATGGGCTCGTTGGCTTTGCCGCGCGCGACCCGATTTGAAACAACGACCAGGCTCACAGGACCCCTCCTAGTGTCTCGGTTCCGAAGCTCGCGCCCATTTTGCGGTGTCCTCCTTGTGTGAACTTCGGAACCGAAGGACACCAATCAGCTATTGACCTCGCATGACGGTTCGGCAGTCCGCGTTTCGAACTCGCTGCAACGATGGTGCGGACTCCCAAACGGCCATGCGAGGTTTCCCCGTTTAACTTCCATTCATCAATATGGTTCCTCTGCTCATAATCCCGTGAAATGAAACCAAATTCAGGCCCGTGCGGGGTGGAACAACGGCGGAAGTGAAGTCAGAAAATTTCAAACGCTTTTTTGCGTTCCGCGTGGGAACCTTGCCGGCTGCAGCAATGCGCCCAAAAATGAAGGGAATTGCCACACGGATTGTGGCGCGACCTAGTCTTCGCCAAGGTCATGGCAAAGGCGCGCAAGAAATTTGCGCACGTCACCGGGTGTATCGAAATGCCCGGCGACGCTTCTGACGCGCTGGCCCACGGAGAAGGCAGTTCCCTCGAACTCGGGCATGATCTCAAACACAGATTCGTCGGTGACGTCATCGCCGATGAACAACGGGCGCCGGCCGCAGAACGGCGCGCGCGCCATCAGCTCACGCACGCCGCTCGCCTTGTTCACGGCGGAATGCTTGACCTCGAAGACGCATTTTCCGGGCAGCACCTCAATGGGCGCATCCGGCAAGTCCGACTGGATCAGCGCGATCGCTTCGCGGATCGCCGTCTCCGCGCAGGGCGCGAGCCGATAGTGCAGCGCCAGCGAGTAACCCTTGTCCTCGAGCAGTATTCCCGGACTGAGACGCGCGATGGCGGCGAGCCGACGCTTCAGCTCGCTGTCCAAACGCGGGGCAAGCATGGTCGCGGCGTCGCCAGCCGTCGTCAGGCGCATTTCCGCGCCGTGACCGCCGACGGCTGAAAACTCCTCCGGCGCAAAGATCAGGTCGATGTCGTTGAGCGAGCGCCCGCTGACCAAGGCCAGCGCGCCGGAGGTTTTCTCGCGCAACTTCTTCAACGTGGTCAGGAGCTCGAGCGGCACCCAGACTTCTCGCGGGGTCGGCGCCAGATCGAGCAGCGTGCCGTCGATATCAAGCAGGAGCGCGGTATCGCCGAGATGCGGCACCAGCAGATGCGGCACCGGCACGGCATCCGGCATGTCGTCGTCATGCTGCAACTTGGTTTCTGGCAAAGGCACCTCTAGGGCGGTGGATTTGACATTTGCTTCAGTATTTCCACGAGTTCTCATAGCCAATGTCAAATCCCAAGCCGCACTGGAATCAATGTTCTGCCAGTGTCCCTTTGGTTCTGACATTCGTAAGCGAGGTTGCCGCCACATGACGCGACTGTCAGAACCGGGACACTGGTGAAAGCGTTCATCGTAGCTTACTCCACAAATGCCAGCGGCCGTGCGACGGATTCCAGCGGCTGGCGCTCGGCCGCGACGCAATACCGCCATGCCACCGCAGCGGCTGCCACCATCAGTACCGAGCCGAGCAGGTAGCCTTGGAACACGCTGACGCGCGATCCGGTGTCGATCAGCGCGCCGAACAGCGCCGGGCCGATCACGCCGCCAATTCCGGTGCCGATCGCATAGAACAACGCGATTGCCAGCGCGCGGACCTCCAAAGGAAACGTCTCGCTCACGGTGAGGTAGGCGGCGCTCGCCGCCGGCGAAGCAAAGAAGAAGATCACCATCCAGGCGATGGTCTGGGTCTGTGCACTGAGGGCGCCAATCGAGAACAGGTAGCCTGAGAGCGCCAGCAGCACGCCCGAGACGCCATAGGTCGCCGCAATCATCGCACGCCGACCGAGCGTGTCGAACAGCCGACCGAGCAGCAGCGGTCCGAGAAAGTTCCCGGCGGCAAAGGGCAGGATATACCAGCCGACCTTGTCGGCGGCGATGCCGTAAAAGTCCGTCAGCACCAGCGCGAAGGTGAAGAAGATCGCATTGTAGAAGAACGCCTGCGCCACCATCAGCATCAGTCCCACCAGCGAGCGCTGGCGGTAGGACGAGAACAGCGTGCGCGCGACCTCGGCGAGCGGCGTGTGATGCCGCATTTTCAACCTGACTTTCGCAAATTCACTTTGGCGATCTGTCTGTGCGTGCCCGATGACGGAGCGTTCGATATCGGCGACGATCTGTTGCGCGCGCTGCGGCTGGCCGTGGATCATCAGCCAGCGCGGGCTCTCCGGGATCCACATCCGCATCACGAACACGACGAGGCCGAGACACGCGCCGGTCAGATACGCGAGCCGCCAGCCGATGTCGGGGGGCGCCACGGCGGGATCGAGCAGAAGGATGGCGCTGGAGGCGCCGAGCGCGGCGCCGAGCCAGAAGCTCCCGTTGATGATGAGATCGGTCCAGCCACGGTAGCGCGCCGGCACGAGTTCCTGGATGGTCGAATTGATCGCGGTGTATTCGCCGCCGATGCCTGCGCCGGTGAGGGCGCGAAACAGCGCGTAGCTAAAGATGTTCCAGGACAGCGCGGTCGCCGCGGTCGCGGTGAGATAAAGCGCGAGGGTGATGAAGAACAGTTTCTTGCGTCCGATACGGTCGGTCAGCCAGCCGAAGCCGAGCGCGCCGAGCACGGCGCCCCCAAGATAGGCGCTGTTGGCAAGCCCGACATCGAGATTTGAGAAGCGCAAGACCGGACTTTCCTTTAGCGCGCCCGATAATGCGCCCGCGAGCGTGACTTCAAGCCCGTCAAGAATCCAAGTGATGCCGAGCGCAAGCACCACGCGAGTATGAAAGCCGCTCCAGAGAAGACTATCGAGACGCGCCGGGATATCGGTTTCGACGATGCGGTTATTGTCCTGCGCCACGGCTGCGACCACAGCGTCCTGATTGCGCGCCGGACTAACTTGCAATTCCATCGGCTGGGACCAATGCAAATGGAACCTCGGAATTCACTGCCCCAAGGTCGCCAGACCACATTGCGGCGATTGTTATTCCTGCCACGCGACGACAACGCGCCTGGCGAGTTGAGGTTCCCGTTCTGGAAAAGGAACTCGCCGCCGCTTCCTCCCGTTAGTCCAGAAAATGCAAGGAGTTGACGATGGCGCCACGCAGGAAAACGACCGCCAAGCGTTCCGCGCGCAAAGGCACTTCAAAACGCTGGTCGCAACGCGTCACCCGCGAAAGCGACGCGCTCGATCTGAAGAGCGGCGTGTTCAAGCAGACGAGCGCAAAGAAGATCGCAGCCTCGCTCAAGCGCTCAGCAGAGAGCAGCAGGCGGCGGAAGTCCGGTGCCTATCGCTCGGCGCTGTCAATGCTGGTGTTCTATATCAACCGCGCGGGAAAGAATCTGCCCCAGACCCAGCGCAAGCGGCTCGAACAGGCAAAGGTCGAGCTGAAGCATCAGTTCGGGCGGGAGTGATCTCCGCTGTCGTCCCGGCGAACGCCGGAGCGACCAGCTCACGCCGCGCGGATATTTTGCATGAAGCGGTCGAGCTCGGTGCGCAGCCGCGTGCTTTCGCTCGAGAGCGCCTTGGCCGAGCTCAACACTTCTTCCGAGGCCGAGCCGGTTTCGGTGGCGCCGCGATTCACCTCGACGATGTTTTGGGCCGCCTCGCGCGTACCTTCCGCGACGCTCTGGACGTTGCGCGCGATCTCCTGTGTCGCGGAGCCCTGCTGCTCGACGGCGCCTGCGATCGATGACGCGATCGAGGAGATCTGGCCGATGGTCGCCCCGATCTGCTTGATCGCGGCAACCGACTCCTGCGTTGCGTCCTGCATGCCGGAAATGTGGTTGGAGATTTCCTCCGTCGCCTTTGCGGTC